>Ga0306907_1000130_pt1 | contig 42809 bp, 36 predicted proteins | sample AntRauTorcE11898_FD_190415 | JGI IMG/M metagenome (GOLD analysis project Ga0306907, IMG submission 190415) | Saline lake microbial communities from Rauer Islands, Antarctica - Metagenome Torckler E11 #898 (v2) (version 2) | ecosystem: Environmental > Aquatic > Non-marine Saline and Alkaline >... | reverse complement strand
TGTCTCGGTGTCGTCACGCTCTTCGATCCACGGGGCGCGGATCGGTGCCAGACCGGCGACGAGATCGATCCGGGCCTCGCTGTCGGTATAAGGACCGGAGGTGTCGTACACCGGCAGCGGTGGATTCGCGCGCAGGCCATCCGCCGTGGCGGTGGGGCTCAGTTCGATCTCGCGCAACGGCACTCGCAGGTCCGGGCGCGAGCCCATGACATGGATCTTGCGGGAAGCGGGGAAAGGCCGGGTGACTTCGGCCGACAGACGCTCGGCGGCACTGGCGACATCGGACGGGTTCGCGCTCATGGTTCCTCCAGGACGGGAAATGACCGGCGGAGGAACCGGGGCAGGGACAGCGCCCAATCAACCCGATTGCCGGACCTTCCCTCCGCCGGTGGGCACGCGCAGACGTGCCGCCGGATCAGGTTCGAGGGGACTCTCTCAACCCGCGCTCGCGGGTACCCCCAGGTCCAGTGCCTGCAAACTACCCCAGGCCGGGGCGGGGTACAACCGCCGCCCCGACATTCGTATCCTGGACGTGCCGTCCTGCGCTGCGCCGATCAGACCTCGACCGGTTCCTCGGCGCGGTGCTCGCGCGCCACCACCAGGTAGACGCCAGGCAGGACGAACAGCGTGAACAGGGTACCGATCGTCATGCCGCTGGCGATCACCAGGCCCATATTGAAGCGGGCGCCGGCACCGGCGCCGGTCGCGAGGATGAGCGGGATCACGGCGAACACCAGCGCCGCGGTCGTCATCAGCACGGGGCGCAGGCGGATCGCCGAGGCATGTTCGATCGCCGAGCGTTTGTCATAGCCCTCGCGCTGAAGCTGGTTGGCGAACTGCACGATCAGGATGCCGTGCTTGGAGATCACGCCGATCAGCGTAACAAGTCCCACCTGGGTGTAGATGTTGACCGAGGCATCCCAGGGCACGACCGGAATTCCGCCGAGCATGACGAAAATCAGCGCACCCGACACCGCCATCGGCACGGTCACCAGGATGATCAACGGATCGCGGAAACTCTCGAACTGCGCCGCGAGCACAAGGAAGATCACGGCGATCGCGATGAAGAACGTAACCAGCAGCGCACTGCCCTCTTCCACGAACTGCCGCGACTGGCCGGCATAGTCGACGGTGTACCCCTGGGGCAGGCTCTCCTCGGCCGCCTGCTGGAGGAACCCGATGGCCTCGCCCAGCGAGACACCCGGGCGCGGGACGCCCTGAATGGTCGCCGAGTTCAGCTGCTGGAACCGCCGCAGTTCCTGCGGCTGCACCTTGCGCTCCAGGGTGACCAGTGCGGACAGCGGCACCAGTTCACCGTTTTCGGCGCGGATGTGGTAATCCTTCAGCTGGTCGGGGTTCAGCCGCTCCATACGCGTGACCTGCGGCGTGACCTTGTAGCTGCGGCCCTGAATACTGAACCGGTTGACGAAGCCACCGCTCATCATCGAGCCGAGCTCCTGCCCGATCTCGGTCATGGTGATACCAAGATCAGCGGCCTTTTCGCGATCGACGTTCACCGATACCCGCGGCTTGTCGTAGTTCATGTTCGAGTTGGCGAACACGAACAGTCCCGACTCCTGCGCCTGCGCGAGCAGATCTTCGGAGACCTCATAGAGCTGGCGCTCGGGATCCGTCGTGCCAATCACGAACTGGACCGGCAGGCCACCACTGGAGCCCGGCAGGACCGGTGGCTCGAAGGCGACGGAATCCAGCCCGGGGATACGCCCTACCTGGGCCTGCAGTTCATCGGCCAGTTGACTCGACGTCTTGTCACGCTCACTCCAGGGCTTGAACGCGAAACCGGTTATCGCCGTATTCGATTTCGGCGGACCGCCGAACGAGATGCCATTGAACTGGAACGTGCGCGCGACACTGTCCATTTCATGGCCGATCTCACTGATCCGGTCGGTGAAACGCGTGGTCTGATCGATCGAGGCGCTGGGGGCACCGTTGGACTGGACGAGTACGAAACCCTGGTCCTCGTCCGGCGCGAGTTGGGACTTCGACTGGACGTACAGGAAACCGCAACTGACCAGCACGATCGTGCCGAACACGAGGATCACCGGCAGCGTATTCAACGCCCCGTGGAGACGCCGCTCGTACCATTTCTGGAAGCGGTTGAAGGTACGATCGAGGAAGGCCTCGAGCCGACCCTGTTCGCTCCCGTCGCCGTGCCCACGAAGGACCTTCGAACACAGCATGGGCGAGAGCGTCAGGGCGACGACGCCGGAGATCACGACGGCGCCGGCCAGCGCGAACGCGAACTCCGAGAAGAGCGTCCCGGTCAGGCCGCCGACAAAGCCGATCGGGGCGAACACCGCGAGCAGCGTGATCGTCATAGCGATAATCGGCCCGCCGAGTTCGCGCGTGCCGCGGATCGCCGCGGTGAATGGATCCATCCCCTCCTCGACGTGGCGATGGATATTCTCCACCACGATGATCGCGTCATCGACGACCAGACCGATCGCGAGCACCATCGCGAGCAGGGTCAGCAGATTGATGGAGTACCCCAGCACCAGCATGATGAATGCGGCACCGATAATCGACAGCGGCACGGCCACCACCGGGATCAGCACACTGCGCATGGATCCGAGGAAGGCGAAGATTACGACGATGACGATCAGTACCGCCTCGATGAGCGTCTTCACGACTTCATCGATCGACTCCTGCACGGCCTCGGTCGCATCGTAGGGGATCCGCGTCTCCAGCCCGGTCGGGAGCTGGGATTCGATTTCCGCGAACGCCTCGCGCACACCCGCGGCGACATCGAGCACGTTCGCACCCGGTGCCGGATCGATGCCGATGAAGGTCGCGGGTGTGCCATTGAAATTGACCGCCGTGCCGTAACTCTCCGCGCCAAGCTCGACATCGGCGATATCCCGGATGCGCACCGTGCCCTCGTCGCTGCGTTTGACGACGAGATCGCGGAACTCCTCGGCGGAACTGATATCGGTGGCCGCCGTGAGGTCGAGGCTGATCATCTGTCCACGGGTGGAACCGACCGCCGCCTGATAGTTATTGTCCTGGAGGACCTGCCGGACCTGGGCACCGGTCACGCCCAGCGACGCCATCTTTTCGGGCTGCAGCCAGATCCGCATGGCGAATGTGCGCGCGCCGATGATGCGCGCCTTCTGCACGCCGGCGACGGTGTTGAGCTTCGGCTGCACGACCCGTACGAGATAATCCGTGATCTCGTTGTTCTGGAGGACATCCGAGAAGAAACTCATATACATCACGGATGTGGAATCGCCGACCTGCAGATCGAGCGTCGGCGCCTGGGCAGATTCCGGCAGGTCGCCGCGGACCTTGTTCACTTTCGAGGTGATCTGGGTCAGCGCGTCATACGGGTTGTAGTTGAGATCCAGATTGGCGGTGATGATCGAAACGCCCTGGACACTGGTCGACTCGATGTAGTCGATGCCCTGTGCACTGGCGATCTCGGTCTCCAGCGGCGTCGTGATGAACCCCTTGACCAGATCCGCGTTGGCACCGGTATAGATGGTCTCGATCGTGACCGACGCGCTCTCGGCCTCCGGATACTCGCGCACCGTGAGGCCCATATACGCGCGAATGCCGACCAGCACGATCAGCAGGCTGATGACGGTCGCGAGAACCGGTCGACGAATGAATATATCGGTAAAGTACATACGGGAGACCTCGACCGGGCGCTAGCTGTTGCCGACCTCGGGGGACGGATCATTGGTCGGTGCAACGGAATTGTCGATCTCGACCCGGGCACCGTTACGCAGTTTGAGCTGGCCGCTCGTCACCACGGTCTGACCCTCTTCGACACCTTCGAGGATCTGCACCTGATCACCGCGCGTTTCGCCGGTACGCACGAATTTTCGCTCGACCGTCTTCACCGTTTCGCCGGAGTCATTCTCGGTCTCGTTGACGAGGAACACGGAGTCGCCATACGGGTTATAGGTAATCGCAGTCTGCGGCAGCGTGATGACGTCCGTCTCTTCCTCGAAGCGCACCGCCGTGCTCACGAACATCCCCGGGCGGAGCAGGCCATCGGGATTGTCGACGCGACCGCGCACCGCGACGCTGCGCGTGGAACTCGCCACCTTCGGACTGATCGCCCGGATCTCTCCGGTGAACTCCCGGCCCGGGAAGGCGTCGGCCGTGGCGGTCACGTTCTGCCCGGCTTCAATCCGTGCGAGTTCCCGCTGCGGCACCGTGAAATCGACCTCGATCGGATCCAGCGTCTGCAGGGTCGCGATCATCACGCCGGCATCGATGTACTGCCCCTCTTCGATGTCGAGGATGCCGAGGCGCCCGGTGAAGGGCGCACGGATAGTTTTCTTGTCCAGCGCGGCCTGCACGCTGTCGACTCGCGCGCGCGCCTGTTCGAGTTCGCTCTCGGCGCGATCGACATCGGATTCGGAGTTCGCGTTCTGGACACGCAACCGCCGCTGGCGCTCGAGTTCGATCTCGACCAGCCGGGCCTCGGCGCGCGCGCCGCGCAGATCGGCCTGCAGGCCTTCCGAATCGAGTTCGACCAGCACGTCGCCGGCCTCGACCGACGCACCATCTTCGACCTCCACCGCCGTGATCCGGCCCGGGGTCTCCGAGGTGATATCGACGCCGCGCACGGCGCTGGTGGAACCCACCGCCGTGAGTTCCGGCCGCCATGTATCGGCGACGGCCTCGGTCGCGCTGACCGTCTGCACCGGAGCCGAGCGCTGCGACATCGCCTGTTCGGTCTTGTAGTCCACGTACGCCTTGAAACCGAACACGCCGCCGAAGACGATCAGGCACCCCAGCAGGGTGAAGAACATGCGTTTCTTCATTCGTTATCCCCTTCCCCGTCGCGCCCGTGCTCCCGCGGGCGCAGACCGTCGAACAGTACACGGCCGACCAGCGCCGCGTAGCGCTCCGGGTCGTCGACGAAATCGACCCCCGGCAAGTATTTCAGTACATGCTGCGACTGAAACATGAACACGTTGCAGGCGATCAGCATCGAGGCCGCGAGCGCCGGTGGCACATCGTCGGTTACCTCCCCGCGCGCCTGGCCCTGCTCCAGCACCCCGACGATACGACCGAACGCCTGGTCAAAGACCTCCGTGGCGAGCGCCTGGCCGCGCCGTGGCCCGCTGTCCAGGATCTCGCGCAGGATAAGGTGGGAGTAGTCCGACTGCGCCGCCATCGCGGCGAGGTCCTCGCGCACGAAGTCGGCGAGGCGCCGCGCGAAATCGCGGCCCTCCCCCTCGAAGGCGTCGATCGATGTCTCGAACCGGCCGCAGGCATCCCGCATCACCGCCAGATAGAGTGCGTCCTTGCTGCCAAAGTGATGGAAGACGTTGGCCTTGCTCGTCCCCGCGCGCACGGCGATCGAATTCATCGACACGGCATCGAAGCCGGATTCGGCGAACAGATCGGTCGCCGCGCGGAGCACTTCGTCCCGACCGGCGGACTGGTTTTGCGATGAATGCGACACGTGGCTATACTCCGCTGACCGACCGATCGGTCAGCGGCGAAGTCTACGCCGACGATACGGGGAACGCAAAACCGGTCCCTACGGGGTCGATGGACGAGGCGAATGGCGGCGGAGCGCGCCTTGCCGGGGTCCGGCAAAGACCGTACCCTCGGCGGGCTTGCGGTGATGGGGAGACTGGCATGGACGAGATGAACTTCGAGCGCGCGCGCTACAACATGATCGAGCAGCAGATCCGGCCATGGGCCGTGCTCGACCCGTCCGTCCTGCGCGCGCTGGGTGCGATCCCGCGTGAGCGGTTCGTGCCGCCGGATTATCGGCGCCTCGCCTACTCCGACACCCGCATCCCGCTGGACCACGGGCAGACGATGATGCCGCCGGTCGTCGAAGGGCGCCTGCTGCAGGCGCTCGAACTCGCCGGCGACGAGAACGTGCTCGAGATCGGCACCGGCAGCGGCTATGTCACGGCCTGCCTCGCCGGTATGGCGCACTCGGTGGAATCGGTGGATATCCATGGGGACTTCACTGCATCCGCCCGCGAACGCCTGCGCGAACTGGACATCGACAACGTCACGCTTGCGACCGGCGACGCCGCCGCCGGATGGAACGGCGGCCATCGGTTCGACGCGATCGCCCTGACGGGCGCCGTGCCGGCCGTGCCCGATGCCTACCGTGAGGCCCTGACGCCGGGCGGGCGGCTGTTCGCGATCATCGGCGACGCCAGCCAGCCGGTGATGGAAGCCGTACAGATTACCCGCGTGGGCGATGACGAATGGTCGGTCGAAAGCCTGTTCGAGACGTGGATCACACCGCTGGAAAATACCAGTCGGCCACGCCGTTTCGAGTTCTGAACATCGCCGAAGCCGGGAGTCCCAGCGCGTCAGCATGATCGCAGCCAGTGCGTGCCGGCGGGTCCGATACCCGCAACCGGCCCAGGATCGCCATGTTGTCGCACGGGCGCATGCCCGGCGCCCTGACGGAGTACCGTATTGATGCTTTTTGATCGCCCACTGCGAACGACGGCCTGCGCGGTCGCACTCACCCTGCTCCCGGCCGCAACGCTGCATGCGGCGGACCTGGTCTCCGTCTACGAGATGGCGCTGCGCAACGACCCGACGTTCGCCGCCGCCGAGTCCGAATACCAGGCCGAACTCGAGGCCCGCCCGCAGGCACGGGCGGCGCTGTTGCCGCAGGTGAACGCGTCGGCCTCGTATTCCGATAACACCGAGGATCCGGGGGACACGGACTACACCCGCGAGCAGTACCAGATCGAACTGCGCCAGCCGCTGTTCGACTGGGCCGCGTTCGCCGGCCTGGACCGGGCCGATGCACGGGTCGGACGCGCCGAGGCGAACCTGGCCGCGGCCAAACAGGACCTGATCCTGCGGGTGTCCTCGGCCTATTTCGAGGTTCTGAGCGCACGCGACGGCGTGCGCTTCGCCACGGCGGAAAAGGAAGCGATCGCACGCCAGCTCGAACAGGCGCAGCAACGCTTCGAGGTCGGCCTGATCCCGATTACCGACGTGAAATCCGCCCAGGCGAGCTATGACCTCGCCGTTTCGCGGGAGATCGAGGCGCAGAACGCGCTGGAAAACGCGCGCGAGGCGCTGCGTACGGTCATCGATCGACCGCCGGGCCGACTGGATGTCGTCTCGGACGACCTGCCGCTGACGCGTCCGCAACCCAACAATGTCGAGGCGTGGGTCGAGCGCGCCTTCGAGCAGAACCCGGAGTTCCTGGCGGCCCGCGCCGATTCCGAGGTCGCACGCCAGGACATCCAGCAGGCGCGCGCGGGCCACTACCCCGAAGTCGATCTGTACGCCCGGCGCAGCGACTCCGATTCCTCGATTGACGGCGTGGGCTCGCAGGGACAGTCGCTGGACTCGACGACCGACTCCATCGGCGTGGAACTGAGCTGGAATCTGTTTTCCGGTGGCGCCACGAGTTCGCGTACCGATCAGTCGCGCGCGCTCTTCCAGGCGGCCCAGTCGCGCATGGTCGAGGCCCGCCGGGGTGCCAGCCAAAGCACGCGGGACGCTTTCCGTGGCCTCTCTTCCGCGATCAGCCAGGTCCAAGCCCTGGAGCAGGCGGTGGAATCGAACGAGGCCGCGGTCGAGGCCGAGCGCGCCGGCTTCCGGGTCGGAACAAGGACCGCCGTCGACGTCCTCTCGGCCCTGCGCGACCTCTACGGCGCCCAGCGCGACTACGCCGATGCACGGTACAATTACATCCTCAACCGCCTGCGCCTGAAACAGGCGGCGGGCACGCTGACGGTGGACGATGTTCGGGCCGTAAATGCCTGGCTCCGGGAGGCCGAAGCAGGCAACGGCGAGGGCTGATCCACGCGCCGCGGAGAAACGAGCGACGCCATGACACGCCCCATGCTGCTCGACGCCGATGATTCGGTGCTGCTGATCGTCGACATGCAGACCCGTCTCGGGGCCTCCATGCCCGCCGACGCCTGGGCCTCGACCCGCGCCACGACGATCATGCTTGCACGGGGCGCGGACGAACTCGATCTGCCCGTGCTGGTCACGCGCCAATACCCGAAAGGTCTGGGCGACACCGTACCGGAACTCGCGGCGGTCCTGCCCGACGCGAGCGTGACGGTCGACAAGACCGTTTTCTCCTCCGCCGCCGCCGACGAACTCCGCGATGCGCTGGAGATGACGGACCGCTCGCAGGTGGTCGTCTGCGGCATGGAGGCCCATGTCTGCGTCCTGCAGACCGCCGCCGGACTCCGCGCACTGGGCTACACGCCGTTCGTGGTGGCCGATGGCGTGTGCTCACGTTCACCGGCCCATCGTGACAACGCGCTGGAGCGGCTGGGCCGTGGCGGCATTACGGTCACCAACCGCGAGTCCTGTCTGTTCGAGTGGCTGCGCGATGCGCGCCACGAGCGCTTCAGGACCGTCACATCGCTGCTGCGGTGAATACCCGGCGCGCACGCAAGCCGCACCACGCCAGTGGCGCGGCCCTGGCCCTCCCGCGTTGGTGGCCGAGCTGGCTGGGAGTCGGCGCACTGTGGCTGGTCGGCCACCTGCCACTGCGGATCCAGCGCCCGATCGGCCGGGGCATCGGGCTCCTGCTCTATACGCTTTCGCGGGAACGGCGGCGGATCACCCGGATCAATTTCCGACTCTGCTTCCCCGAGCTCGATGACCGGGAACGCGAACACCTCGTTCGCACTCATTTCGCGCTGCTCGGCGAAAGCGTCTTCGAGATGGCCTACGGCTGGTGGGGGCCAGCCACCCGCCTGCGGCGCCTCGGCGCGATCGTCGGGCGGGAACACCTGGATGCCGCGCTCGCACGCGGACGGGGTGTCATCCTCCTGCAGGGCCACTTCCTGACCACGGATATCGCCGGGCAGATTCTCGGCATGGAGATCCCGTTCACGGCAACCTACGCGCCGCCCAAAAATCCGGTCATGCGCGCCATGACCGAACGCGTGCGGGGGCGTTTTATCGAGCGCCAGATCCACCACGCCGAGGTCCGGACGATCCTGCGCGCACTGGCCGACAATGAGATCGTCTGGCACGGCCCGGATCAGGTCGCGAAGCACGGCGGCGGGATTCAGGCCCGATTCTTCGGCCAGCCGGCCCAGACCAACACGGCGACGGCGAAACTGGCACGGATCAGCGGCGCCGCCGTGGTGCCATATCACCCGATCCGGCTGGCGGACGGCACGTACGAACTCCGCCTTGAGCCGCCTCTGCCCGAGTTCCCCGGCAGGGATATCGAAGCGGCGACGCAACGGGTCAACGACACGATCGAGGCCCAGGTGCGGTCCGCGCCGGAGCAGTATCTGTGGTCGCACCGTCGCTTCAAGCCGGCGCGCAGGGGCGATCCGAGTCCGTACCGGTGAGCCGGCCGCCGCTCCGCTACCGCCTGGCGAGCCTTGGGCTCGCGCTCCCGCTCGCCGGCTATACGCTGCTGCGGACTGCGCGCGACGGTGGGCCGGATTATCTGCGCGGGCGCTACGGTTTTTCCGGCGCCCGCACCCGCAATGCAGTCTGGATCCACTGCGCGTCCGTGGGCGAGGTGGCGGCCGCGGTACCGTTGCTGCGCGAACTCGATGCGCACGGGATCGGGCCATTGCTGGTATCGACGGCCACGCCAACCGGCCAGCACCGAGCGCGCGCCCAGGCGCCCGCCGGGGCGACGGTCGTGTATCTACCGGTGGATCGTCCCGGTCCCGTGCGCCGTTTTCTCGCGGGCACGCGGCCACGGGTCGCCCTGATCCTCGAGACCGAACTATGGCCCCATCTGTTCGGCGCGCTGGAAGATCGAGCGATCCCGATCGTGCTGGTCAACGGCCGCCTCTCGCCACGCACGCTGGAAGCGCCGGACTGGTGGCGCCAGACCGCCGCCTGGTGTCTGCAGCGCGTAACGCGTGTACTGGCACGCTCGGAGACGGACGCCGACCGTTTCCGGCAACTCGGCGTCGAGCCGGATCGGCTCGAGGTCGTCGGCAATCTGAAGTTCGCGGCACCAGGGGGCGCACCGATCGCCGCGATCGCCCCCGGGTCTCCGTTCGTACTCGCCGCATCCACTCACGACGACGAGGAACTCCAGCTCGCGCGCGCCTGGGCGAACGCCGGATCCAGCGGGCATCTGCTGGTGATCGCGCCACGGCACCCGGAACGCGGGGCCGATATCGCGTCGGCCCTGAGCGCCGAGGGCTTCGACGTGAGACGCCGGAGCCAGGGCGAACCCGCGGGCCCACCGGGATCGATCTATCTGGCCGACACACTGGGCGAGTTGACGGGGCTGATCGCGGGCGCCGATGTCGTCATCATGGGCGGTTCATTGATCCCGCGAGGCGGGCAGAACGTGCTTGAGCCCGCACGCGCTGGGCGAGCGATTGTGACCGGACCGCACATGTACAACTTCGCCGACGAAACGGAACGGCTGGAGGCAGCGGGCGCCCTGCTGCGCCGCGCGGATGCGACCGAAGTGATCGCGGCGGCGGCCGGTCTGCTGAATACCCCGAACGAAGCCCGACGAATGGGCGAAGCCGCCCGCGCACTGATGGAACGTGAGGCGGACATGGCCGAGCGCTATCGGCACGCGCTGCTCAAGGCCGTACCGGCGTTGTCGGGCTGAAAGGGGTACTTCGTGATCGACCGGGTATCTCATCCGACAAGCTCCCGACCCGACCGCGATACGGGTGTAGGTCGGACTTCAGTCCGACACCTCGAAACCTTCGGCGTCTCGGACTGAAGTCCGACCTGCACCCGTTTCCCGCAAATCAACAGGGAACCAGAGTCGGCGCAACTTCGGGCGGCCGTCTCTCACCCGGCTGCACGATATCCCGCCAGCAGCCGCTGCCACTCGCCTTCGCCGAAGGCGAATTCGGGGTCAGCCCGCCGCAATTTGCCCAGTGAACGGTGCAGGCGCGCGAGGTTGCCGTGACTCCAGCGCCCACGTGGCCGCAGCCGCAGTCGGGCACGATCGAAGTCGATCATATAGACGTTGTCGTCTTCATCGAGCAGCAGGTTGTGCGCGTTCAGATCGGCGTGATCGACGGCGAGCGCGTGGAAACGGGCGATCGTGACGCCGATCTGCGGCCAGGTACTCGCATCCAGCGGCCCTTGCCGCAGGGCCTCGGCCAGCGTGCGCGTGCCAGGCAGATATTCGGTGACCAGGTCGCCACGATACAGGGGCGACAGGGCGGTCGTGGGCGTGACCCGGGCGGCGATCGGCCTCGGGACCGGCATGCCGCCGGCGTGCAGACGCGTCAGCAGCGCCAGTTCCCGCCAGGGGCGGCTGTTGCGTAGCCCGGTGCGCAGGTAAAGATCGTCACTCAGGTGCCGCACGAGGCCACCCCGGCGATAGTGTCGCAGGACCAGCCGCCGGCCATCGGCCTCGAACAGGACCGTGGCGCCTCGCCCGGCGGTCCCGCTGGCACCGGTGTAGCCGGCGGCGGCGAGGGCCGCAGGGTCGAACCACGTGTTATCCGGACGCGGACCATTGTCCGGCCAGACGACAAACGAACCGCCGCGGACTTCCAGTTGCAGATTGCAGCTCTGCGTTCCCTCGACTTCACTCACCAGCGGCTCTCCCGGTTCGGACCGGCGGTCTGCAACGAGACCGTTCTTGGATGGCCCGCGAGTCTGCGGCAGGCACGGCCGCGATGCGACCCCCTGTATTGTGCGCCGCACTTCCACCGAATCCATCGATGACCGAGAATCGACGCCCTCCACCCGGATGGCCGATCACCGATGGAAACACCGCCTACCAGCCTCTGTCTGCTGCGCCTGTCCGCGCTGGGCGATGTGACCCATGCCGTGCCGGTGGTGCGTACGCTGCAAAAGGCCTGGCCGCAGACGCGACTGACCTGGATCATCGGCCGGCTCGAGGCCGAACTCGTCGGCGACCTGCCCGGCGTGGAGTTCATCGTATTCGACAAGGGCCGCGGCTTCGCGGCCTATCGCGACCTGTATCGCCAACTGCGCGGCCGTCGCTTCGACGTGCTGCTGCAGATGCAGGTCGCGCTGCGCGCGAACCTCGCCGGACGACTCGTGCGCGCGCCGCTGCGAATCGGTTTCGATCGCGCGCGGTCGCGCGACGGCCATGGCCTGTTCGTCAACCGGCGCATCCCCGCGAACCCGCGCAGGCATGTGCTCGACGGCTTCTTTGATTTCCTGAGCGCGCTCGGCATCGAGGAGCGCGAGCTGCGCTGGGACATCCCGGTACCCGACACGGCCGCCGATTTCGCCAGGGCGCGGTTGCCGGACGGCGAGCGCTGGCTCGCGATCAACGCCTGCACGAGCGCACGCGTGAACAACTGGCGCAACTGGTCGGCGGAACGCTATGCCGCGGTGATCGATCATGCCGCCGAGCGGCACGGGCTGCGGACCGTCCTCACGGGCGGCCCGGCGGCAGCCGAGCAGGAGATGGCGACGGCGATCGCCGCGCAGGCCCGTCATGCGCCCCTCAACCTCGTCGGGGCAACCCGGCCCAAGGAACTGCTGGCGGTACTCGGGCGGGCGGACATCGCCATCGCCCCGGACACGGGTCCACTGCATATCGCCGCCGCAGCCGGGACGCCCGTGATCGGCCTCTACGCCACCTCGAACCCGGCCCGTACCGGACCATACCGCTGGCGCGATTCCGTCGTCGACCACTATCCCGAGGCGCTCGCGGCGGAATACGGGACCACGCCTGAGCAGGCCCGCTGGGGGCAGCGGGTACGCAGTCCCGAGGCCATGCAGCGCATCACGATCGCCGCCGTTACCGAGCGGCTCGACCGGCTGATCGAGACGGACAAGGGACCGGCCGCCAGCGCTCAGACGCCGTCCAGGCCGTAATCCCGGAACACCCGACGAAACTCTTCGGCGAGCGCCGGACACCCGGCAAAGTGCCCGAGCAGCGTACGTACATCGTTACGCATGTAGTGCCGATACGAGGGCGACCACCAGGGATGGCGCACGGTGACATCCAGGTCGATCAGGACCGGCTGCCCATCATGGATCAGGAAATTACCGGGTCGGTTATCGCTATGCGTTACCCGCGCCCGGTGTAGTCGGGCGTAGATGTTCGCAATGGAACGGATCATGCGCTCACGCTCGTCCGGCTCGCGCGGTTCCGCCGTCATCCAGGTCACGAAATCGACCCCGGGGACGCGTTCCAATACCAGCCAGGAGCGGCCGCGAAGCAGTCCGTGGCGCTGATCGATATAGGCGATCGGATTCGCCGTCGGCACACCCAGCGCCTCGACCATCAGCGCCGCATGCCAGCCGCGCGCCGCGCGGCTTGGGATGAAGGCACGCTTGAGCGCCTTGAGGCCGTTTTTCGCATGGCTTTCCTTGACCACGACATCGCGGCCATCGAGCCGGCCGATCACCACGCGTGAGCGCGGGTTGTCCTTGAGCACCCGGACATCCGGTGCGTGCATGAACGCGACCGGATCGCCCAGCAGTGCCCGCAGCCCGGGCGTATTGTGCTCACTCACCACCTTGCCCCGCAGCCGACCGTCCGCGAAGCGGATCGGTGTCACCGGGCGATCTACCTTGAGATACAGCATGATGTGCGCCGTGCGCTCCCGTGAACCTCCCACGCGGACAAAGCGCACGGGCGCCTCCGGGGAAGATCTGATAATCAGCGTCTGCGCAGGCCGGGCTTCCGGCCGACAGATCAATGCCGCGGGAATCTCCACCCTGAAGGCCTGCCGGCAGAACTCCCTGTAACTCCGCTTTCTCTCTAGTGATTACCGCGAATGCGGTCAATCAACGTACTGGTCGAATACCCGGCCGCATAGTCCACGACCCGCACTTCACCGCCATACGCCGTGACGGCGTCATACCCCGCGATCGATTCGGGCGCGTAGTCGCCGCCCTTCGCCAGCACATCCGGGCGCACGCGCGCGATCAGATCCGCGGGCGTGTCCTCGGAAAACGGTGCCACCAGGTCGACACAGTCAAGCGCCACCAGCATCGCCATGCGGTCCGCGAGCTTTGTCACGGGCCGCTCGGGTCCCTTGAGGCGAGCGACCGAGGCGTCGTCATTGACCGCGACGACCAGCCGATCCCCCAGAGCGCGCATGGCCCGCAGCGACTCGAGATGCCCGACATGCAGCAGATCGAAGCAGCCGTTGGTCATTACAACCCGTTCGCCGCGTCCACGCGCCGCCTCGACCTCCGCGACCAGAGCGCCCGCGTCGACGATGCGCCGCTCACCCGGACGGTCGACCGTCTCGACCGCATGACGCAGTTCATCGTACGTGACCTGGCTCGCGCCAAGGCGCGCCACCACGATCGCCGCGGCATGATTCGCCAGCCGCACGGCGTCCGCCAGCGGGACGCCCGCGGCGCTCGCCGCTGCGATGACACCGATCACGGTGTCGCCCGCGCCGGTCACGTCGTACACCTCGAGGCGATGCGCCGGTATATGGAGACCGCGTTCGCCTTTCGCAACCAGGCTCAGGCCTTCCTCGCTGCGTGTCACGAGCAGTGCGTCGAGACCGAGGCGCTCCACCAGTTCGCGGGCGCGCGATTCGAGCGTGTCGACGTCGCCACACCGGCCCGCAACACGCTCGAACTCGCCGCGATTCGGGGTGATCAGATGAGCGCCCCGATAGCGTTCGAAATCATCGCCCTTGGGGTCGACCAGGACACGGCATCCGGCGTCGCGGGCGATACCGATCACATCGCCGACGACCGGCCCCAGCGTGCCTTTCGCGTAATCGGAGATCACCACGACATCGGCCGCGGCGACACACGCCCGCACCCGCTCGAGCAGCGGTGCGTGATCGGCCGTCGCGAATCCATCTTCGATATCGAGGCGCATCAAATGCTGATTGCGGCTGAGCACCCGCATCTTGGTGATCGTAGGCGACCCGGAAACGGTCACCAGATCGTGCGCCACTCCGGCGGATTCCAGCCCGTCGCGCAGCGTATCCGCCGCCTCGTCGGCCCCGACCATCCCGATCAGCGTCGCGCGCGCGCCGAGCGTGGCCACGTTCAACGCCACGTTCGCCGCACCGCCCGGCAACGCCCGGAAGTCATTGACGTCCACCACCGGCACCGGCGCCTCCGGCGAGATCCGTTTTGTTCCACCGGCCCAGTAGCGGTCCAGCATCACGTCACCGACGAGCAGAACCCGCGCATCGGTCAGGGATTGTTGATCGGGGATCATGGGTGAACGCTTACTCCGGGGTCGCGCAAATCAGTAACTGGCCGTTGATTGAACCACGAAAGATTCGCAGGGAGTGAATCTTCGCGCCACCCCCGAAGGGGCGAGGCGCAAGGGCACGCCGGGCAATCAACACGCCGTTAATCGAAGGTATATCCCAGGCGCTCGATATCGGGTGCGTAGTGTTGCGCGACCAGTTCGCGGGATTCATCGTCATAGTATCGGCGGTAGTCGTCGCGGTCGACCGCGCGGCGTTCGTGCGGTAACCGGATGCGCGGGATGCCGATGCGGTCGCAGGCGGTATCGAAGTCGGCCTGCAGGTTCTCGTAGCGGCCGATAAAGTCGACGATGGTATTGCCGTGCAGATCGACAATGTAGTCCGACTGCAGTTCGCGCGAGATATCGAGCATATAGTCGTACGGGCGTTCGGGGTCGAACTTGCGGCGGAGGAACTCCGGGAACGTCTTCACGCCCTCCAGCACATGCGGTTTCTCGCGCCCGATGTGATGCCACGAACTGACCTGCAGATCCCAGGGATTGCGCACGAACACGAACTTGAACAGGTTCCGGAACACCTCCTCCGGCAGCATCTCCTTCGCCGCCACGGCCTTGGCGTGGCGCGGGAACTTCACGCCGAGCCGATGCCGCGGACGGGTCATCTGGCTCATGAGGCTGGCGAGCAGGATCGCCGGCGCATAGCGCCCGGACCAGCGATACGGGCGCAGTGCGGCACGTACGCTGGTACCGCCGGTCTTGGCGATGTGCACGAACAGGAAACCATGGGTGTGCGAAATCAGCATGATTCTTCCCGGCCGGTGGCGGTCAGCAGTTCCAGATAGTGGGCGGCGCTGCGCTCCACCGTGTAATCGGCCGCGGCCGCTCGGAGTGTTTCGGCGTCGGGCGGCGTCCGCAGTGTGGTCAGTATGGCAGTGGCGAGCGCCGCATCGTCACCGACCGGTACGAGCGGTGCGATGCGCCCGCCGTCGAGGATCTCGCGCGGACCGCTGCGGCAGTCCGTCGAGACGACGGGAGCGCCGAGGTACAGTGCTTCCGTCAGTGCATTCGGCGAGCCCTCCCAGGCCGAGGACAGCACGAACAGATCCGCGTGCGCCATCCACGCGTAGACGTTATCGACAAAACCGTGCAGATCGAGCGCATCGACGATACCCAGTTCTCCCGCGAGCCGCACCAACGCGGCCCGGTCTTCGCCGTCACCGAGTATGACCAGCCGCACGGGCCGCTCAGCCAGTACGCGGGCGAACGCCCGCAGGAGCGTCGGGAAGTCCTTCTGCCGGGTCAGACGACCGACCGCGAGGAGCACCGGGCGATCCCGGTCGTGCAGCCACGGATGATCGGGGCAGGTCGCGGTCTGCTCCGTAAGGGCGGGCATGATGACCGGATTCGCAATGACATGAACCCGCCTCGGATCGACGCCCGCGGTCGCGACGACATCATCGGCGACCCCCCGGGAGACGGCCACGATGGCGTCGGCCAGCGGGTACAACCGCCGGATCGGGCGGTAGCGCAACCAACGGCGAAGCGCACTGCGGCCCTCGAGCGACGCGGACAGCGTGTTACCGATGCGCAGCACCACGCGCGTGGAGACGCCAGCGCGCCGGCGCGCGCGCAATGCGGCCCGGCCGGCCCGGTCCTTCGCGGCCAGCAACGCAACCGGCCGTACGCGTCGCAGGTAGCGCGCGAGGGCCGGCACGGCGAGCCAGGCGTGTTGCGTACCCAGCGATACGACGTTCGCACCGGCCGGCAATGCCTGGTAGTGGCCACCGCGCTTTTTCAGGACCACCACGTCCACGTCATACCCGGCATCGAGAAAACCGCGCACGAGATTATTCATCATCCGCTCGACACCGCCGTCACCGGAGTACGACAGGAACACGGCCAGGCGACTGCCTTGTGCGGGCGGGCTCATTGTCGGGAGAGGCTCCTGATCGGGAATAGGACATCGGCAAACGGGGTAGTGACGGCATCATCGCGGTAGCCGAAGTTATCCAGCGCATCGCGGTCCGCGCCAACCAACGCCGCCTCGGTAGCCGGTGCCGATGATAATGGATCGGGCCATGAGCGACTATGCCGGCGCGGTTCGCGGCAATGATAGGATCACGGCCTCGCGGGCCGGGATCACGCGATCCCGACGCGCGCACCGGGATACCGGGAACCACTGCGATCCCCGCCCCTGCTCCTGCTTCGCGCTTACGGAATGCCATTCATGCCCAATCAACGCATCGCCCTGATCGCAAGCCGGTTCCGCGACGGCGGCGTCGAGCGCTGGATGGCGCGGCTGGCTGATGGCCTGGAGCAGGCTGGACGGGCGTGCGATCTGGTTGTAGGCGAGGCTCCGGCGGCCACGCGGATTGCGTCGGGCGTAACTGGCTGGAGTCCCGCTACCGGCGAATCCATGCCGAATCTCCTCCGGCGATATCTCGACACATGCGACCCCGCTCCGATCCTCATACCGTTTCGTACGACCGACTTCTCCACCGTGCTGCACATCGCGCACGGCCGATCGCCGAGACCTGCGGTATTCCTCGCCACCGGGACGTTCATCCGCGACCGGATCATCTCCACTTCGCGCCTGGCTCCGCGTTACTGGAAGGCCCGCTGGCGACTGACTCGCGAATGGCCGCAGGCGAACGGCATCCTCGCGGTATCGCCGGAAGTCGCCGATGACTGGCGCGCGACCGGGGCCTTCGGCAGGATTCGGGTCCATGCACCGACGCCACCCGTCGTCGGCCCCGACCTGCTGGAGGCTGCGCGGCAACCACTGGAGCATCCCGCATTCAAGGATGACGGGGTGCCGGTCATACTGGGCGTCGGTCGATTCCATCACCAGAAGGGATTCGATCGACTCGTCGATGGATTCGCCCGACTCCTCACTCGCCGCGCGGCGCGACTGGTCCTGCTCGGGCAGGGTGAGGAAGAGACGCGACTGCGGGAACAGGTGTCCTCATATGGCATCGCCGATCACGTCGCTTTCCCCGGATTCGTCGACAATCCGTGGAACTGGATGCGCCACTCCCGTGTCCTGGTCGCGCCATCGCGGACGGAGACCTTTGGCTTCGCCCTGGTCGAGAGCCTGTATGTCGGCACGCCGTTCGTGGCCGACGCCGTCCCGCCAGGACCGCGCTCCATCCAGCGCGCCACGGGGTGCGGCGAACTGATCGATACCAGCGATGCCGACGCGCTGGCCCGGACGCTCGAACGCGAGCTGGATCGCCCGATCTCCGCCGAAGCCCTCAGCCGTTCCGCACAGGCCTTCGACAGCGCGCACAGCGCCGGCGAGTATCTCTCGATCATGGATGGCGAACAGTGAACGCGCGTCCCCGAACGACCCATCGACAGCGACGGATCGCCCTGCTCGGGGAGATCGCACACCGGCCCGGGGCCAGTTTCGGCGGCACCGGTCTGAACCTGATACGGCTGGGCAACGCGTTCGCCGAACGCAGCCATGACGTCGATCTGCTGCTGGCCCGCGCCGACCATCTCGATTCGTTTTCCGAACGCCCCGCCACCGGGGTCGACATCATCGGCCTCGGCCACGGCTCGCGCGGCCCGCAGTTCCTGCGGCTCCTGCGCCATCTTTGGCGCACCGGCCGCGACATCCTCATCGTCCAGGACACGCGGGCCATCGATCTCGGACTACTGGCAAAACGCCTTTTCCGGCGTCGGCTGCGGCTCGTGTGCACGATGCACGCAGAGTCCGTGGTCCGCACCGAACCGGATCCAGGTCGGGAACAACGCAAACAGCGGCGTTTCGGGCTGATGGCGCGCCACGCCGATCTGGTGGTTGGCGTCTCCCCGGGTATTACCGAGCGTGCAGGGGAGCGGGCATCGTTCGCGCAAGAGCAGCTCGTGACGATCCCCAATCCCGCCTATCCGCTTGCGGCGGTCGAACACGCCCGGCAGTATCCCGTCGCACGCCCGGCCGGCGCCCATCTGCACGTGATTTCCGTAGGCCGTCTCTCACCGGAGAAGGATCAGACGACGCTCGTGGACGCCCTGGCCCGACTGGTGGGAGAGATGGGTGAGGGTGTCCATCTCACGATCCTCGGCGATGGGCCACAGCGCGATACGCTCGCGGAACGCGCGGCAGCACTCGGTGTGGGCGACAATCTGCACATGCCCGGTTTCGTGGGGCGACCGCTCGATTACATGGCCGACGCGGATGTATTCGCACTTTCGTCCCTGCGCGAGGCCTTCGGATTCGTGCTCGTCGAGGCGCTCGCGCTCGGTCTGCCGGTAGTCAGCACGGACTGCCCTTATGGCCCGCGCTTTATCCTGGATGAGGGCCGTTTCGGAAGGCTCGTCCCGATCGGCGATGCCGAGGCACTCGCCAATGCCGTAGCCGCCACCGCGGCAGAAGAACCCGACAGCGCGCGACTGATTGCCCACGCCCGGGAATTTACCCCCGAGTCCACAGCGGACCAGTATCTTGGCCGCCTCGACGCAATGGACGACCAGCCATGACCGCGGCAACACGGACAACATCCCGCACCCGACTCGACCTCATGCTGTTCATCACCCAGTACGGCGCGGGCGGCGTCGAGCGGATGATGGTACAGACCGCACGTGCGCTCGCGGAGCGGGGCCTGCGCGTCGCGCTGGTGCTGGCAAGCCGTGAAGGCGCCTATCTCGATTCCCTGCCGGACTCGGTCGAGCAGATCGTTCTCGATCCGGCCCACCTCGAGAATGACCTCACGCGACAACTGATCGAGCATAAGCCGGGCGTCGCGATCAGCGCCAAGCTGGGCGACGACCGCACCTTGATCGATGCGCGCGACCGGGCGGACGTCGATACGCGCGTTTTCTTCCGGGTTGGCAATCCATTGGGTTACCGACTCCAGGCGCGCGCGATCAACCCGCTCGGCCGTTGGCTCAAGCTGCGCCAACTGCGCGCCCTGTACCGGCGCGCCGATGGCTTCATCGCCGTCTCGAGAGGCAACCGGGACGATCTGCGGGAGCGGCTCTCGATCCCCGAGTCGCGAATCCATGTTCTGCCCAACCCGGTAATCACACCCGAGTTGTACCAAAGCGCCGAAGAGGATCCGGGCCACGCATGGCTACGCCACGGCGCGCCTCCGGTCGTGCTCGGGGTCGGCGGCCTGCGCCAGCAAAAGGATTTCGCCACGCTGATCAAGGCGTTTGCGGAGGTCCGCAGCCGACGTGAATGCCGGCTGATCATCCTCGGCGAGGGACGCCAGCGGGATCGGCTGACCAGACTGGCGGCACGCCTCGGGATCGCCGATGATGTCGACCTCGCGGGATGGCGCGGCAACTCCCACGCCTATATGGCGCGCGCGGCCGTCTTCGCGCTCTCCTCGCGCTGGGAAGGCCTCGGGAATGTCATGATCGAGTCGGCCGCGTTCGGCACGCCGATCGTCGCGACGGACTGCCCGTACGGCCCCCGGGAAATTCTCCAGGATGGCCGTTACGGGGAACTCGTAACCACCGGCGACCCCGCAGCGCTCGCGCGTGGGATCGAGCGAACACTGGACCATCCGCCGGCAAAAGCCCACGTCCAGGAGGCCGCGGAACCGTATCGCATGGAGGAATCGGCGCACCGCTATGCCGTCGCGCTCGGACTCGAGAGCGCGGACGGCCCCGGGCAACAGTGACCGAACCGTTACCGGTCGACTCTGATGCGTTCAGGCGCTCACGTGCGATCGACTGCTGCGATCATCGAATTCGTAGCCGAACGCCTCGATCTCGCGCTGGCAAACGCGCGCGATCAGTTCGCGGTCCGCATCCGACAGGACCTCGGAATAGTGCCGCCGATCCGCCCGATGTCCGCCTTTCGCGCGTTTCTCCGGCAACGCCAGCGCGCCCGCATCCAGCCCCAGTTCCCGTTCGAGCGCGGCCAGATCGTCGGTAAGGCGCTCGTAGAACAGAACCCGATCGACGGCGATTTCGTCATCGATCGCATAATGCCCCCAGTTGCTCAACCAGTGGGGCCGTTCCCGCGCTACACGTTCGAGGAATTCGCTGATCGATTCGAATTCGTCGTTCCCGTGTCGCTGTGTGTGACGGTGACGCTGCCACCAGTACCGGGACAGGGCCTTGTCCCACGGGTCGCGTTCCAGTGTCACCTTGTAATAGCTGGACCACACGTCATCGCCGATATGCGCCCGCAGCTGATCAGCCGTGGCGTGAGTGCCAATCAACAGCGGTTTCTTGCCATACTTGATCCGGTGCCGAAGTTCCTTCCCGAATTTGTAGCGCCACCACGGCTTTTTCCAGTTCGCAGGCGGGTGCCCACCCGTCTCGCGACGAAGCTGCTCATCCGGCCCGTTCTCATCACCGATCGGCGTGATTAGATCCCCGGCATCACACAGGCGCGAAAGCGCGATCTCAACGCTGCTTCCGGCTGTCTTGCGGGTTTTGATGAAGATGAGTCGTCTGGAGTGACATACTAGCGCCATAATGCGTATCCTGCTTTCTGTCTAGACGGCATCCGGCATGGGCCGCCATCGACTGGTCCCCTATCCACGGCGGGGTTATTCGGTGCTTGTCGCATCGTACCGCGGGGCGACAGACCGGAAAAGACTTCAAGACTCACGGGCATCCGGATTCCGGCGTATTCCGCTCGCCTGCGCGCCAGATTCCCTGGAACATCACCAACGGCCAATGTTCAAAGCGTCAGAAAACAGCACCCGGGAACAGCAGCGAACCGATCTGGCCATTTTTGTTGCCACCTCGGGCCACAGTGGCGTGGATCGGATCATAGCCAATCTACTGCCAGAATTTTCAAAGGCCGGACTGCAGATCGATCTCCTGCGCGTGCGCAACCACGGTCCGTGGATCACGGAACTCCCTCCGCGAGTCCGGGCGATTGACCTTCAACGCCGCCACGTCACTCAGTGTTTGAATCCATTGATACGTTACCTGCGAGACGCGCAGCCGCGCGTTCTACTGAGCGATAAAGATCGCGCGAACCGAACCGCCCTCCGCGCCCGCCGTCGAGCGGGAAGTGATACACGGTGTTTCGTACGGCTCGGAACAACGGTCTCGGCCAATCTCGCGAACAAGGGGATTCTCGACGCCTGGATTGAACGACGCTCGCTTCGTCGATATTCATCCGCTGACGGCGTGATCGTCCCGTCTCGTGGTGCGGCAGATGACCTGGCAAAAACCGCGGGATTATCGCGGGATCACATTCACGTACTGCCGAACCCGGTGGTCACGCCGGCTATGGAGGAGCAGACAGCGAAAGTGAGTCCGGCACCGCACCCCTGGCTTGCCGACGATGCAGAGCTTCCGGTGATAATGGCCTGCGGCAGCCTTACCCAGCGCAAGGATTACGCCACACTCCTGCACGCCTTCGCTCAGACGCGGCAACAACGCCCCAGTAATCTCCTGATCCTCGGATGCGGCAGCGAACACGCTCAACTGGTACGTCTTTCACGGGAACTGGATATCCACGAGCACGTCGATTTTCCGGGATTCGTCGATGACCCGATCCCATGGATGCAACGCGCCTCTGTATTCGCACACACATCGCGATGGGAAGGTCTCGGAATCGTCCTTATCGAAGCACTGGCTTGCGGTTTACCCGTTGTTGCGATGGATTGCCCCAGCGGACCGGCCGAGATTCTTGACGGTGGCCGCATCGGAACTCTGGTGGCATTGGGCGACACATCAGCATTCGCAACTGCATTGCTCGACGAGTTGTCCGGAGATCGCTGCCCAGATACCGCAATAGACCGTGCCCGCGAATTCAGAGTGGACATAGCCGCCCAGGCATATTTGGCGACACTCGGTTTTGCACCACACCACTCGCGTGCACCAAACGCGTAATCAACGCTCATTGCTTAACCATCGCAATGGTTGATCAATACCCTGTATTTTTCCGAAACGTCCGGATTCTTTCTGAATACTGGATGATCCAGTTTGGACTCGACACAGCGCCCGCCGCCTTTCTTCGAATCGACACTACTACGTGAGTAATTTTTCGTATAACCACTGAGCCGTTCTTCATCGAAATCGACACCGATTGATCGACATAGATTGCCGACTATTGCCGCGGGCCTTTCAACCAGCTTGTCAAAATCGACCAATGAAACTCGATCCGGGTTTTCATTCCACACCGAATAAATTATATCGATCGCCGATTTGTACATACGTTGGGCCGCCCACCTCGGCTCATCACCTCTCTTCATGATCGAACCAACCACTTCATGTGGGTCACGCACGACGCAGATTACGTGCGGATTCTCGAACTCCAGAAAATCCTCGATCGACATCTTTGCTGGCGTATGCGGACGATGGAACGGTGGGCCGAATACCCGATGGAGCGGCCTGGAAAGGTGCTTCTCGATTCGCTTGAGATTTCTCCTGACCGGCGTTTGGGGTCGCAACTGTATCTGCTCCGGCACGCACAGCTTGACGCCCACAACATCATGACCAACAACCCTGTACCAGGCCTTGCCATTCACTTCCGACGACAAAGCGATCCCATCCTGGGATCCGAGCAACCAGGTAAGCAGGCTTGTCCCCGATCGAGGGGCACCGACTATCAGTACGTGTTTCATATATTTCCCCGCAGATCTCTATCCATCCCGCACACCCAATTCTGAGCATCCAATTTCAATGACAACGCCACGCCGACAATCCCGAACGCACCTATTGGCACCCGGCAAGCGTCATTCCCTGATTCGGTCGCAGTGCGCCCCGACGGGCAGCGCGATAGAATACAAATCCTATGCTACCGCCGCTCCCGCTCCCCATGAAGGAAATCCAGTCCACGATGATACGAACCAGACTTTTACAATCTCTTGTCCGCAAGCAGCTTCGTCGTCGGATCCGCAGTGACTCCACGATTCTCGAAGCAATCGAAGCGGAATTACTGGATATGCGAGGACTTTCGGAGAAGTCCAGTCCATTTGCCCTTGATACCCGTCGTTCCAGGCACCTCCTTGCCACTGATCCACAAGCGTACTTCGAGGCGTTGTCGCATATCCACCGCGTATCGATTCGCGAGCGAGAGCATAGCGTCATGAGGCGATATCAATCAAAGGGGTTCATTGTCGAACACGACATTCGCAACACGGCCGAGTGGGCCAACTACATCCTGGGAAAACATGATCCGGGGGTCAGCTTCTGGATCAATCACTATCTGGCCGAGGGGGATATTGGCATCGACATCGGCGCCAACGTCGGAATCTTCACTCTTGAAATGACACGGTCGGTCGGTACCACGGGTAAAGTGATCGCTTTTGAACCCAATCCGTCTACCGCAGAACACCTTCAGCATAACCTGTCTCTCAATCACAAATCGGATCAAGTCAGTATCTGCAGAGTCGCGCTCGGCGAACGCGATGAATACATGAAGCTTTTCGTGCCAGAAACGAACCAGGGTGCAGCTACGCTTTGCGACTCGGGCGAGCATACTGGAGGCACGGTCAACGTGAAGGTCCAGAATTTCTCCGCGTGGCAGAAGGCGTACGGCGACCTGCCAGCGAAAGTCATAAAAATGGACATAGAAGGATTCGAGCTGTCCGCTCTCAAGGGCATGCAACAGTACCTTCGCTCAAACAGCCCGGTTCTTCTGGTCGAGATCACGCCTCGGGGTCAAGTCAAAGAGACCTGGAAAATATTCAACCTCCTGGAGGAACTCGGCTTCAGGGTTCGTCAAGTCGTTGACGAGCCCCCCTACGCGCTACCCGTGCCAAAACGACTTCCCAAGCAGATGGACGTTCTCTGCGTAAAGAAACCGCACGTTCATTCTCCGGACTGAAACGCTTTCTCAGGAACCCCTTTTGGCCCGGAATCCGGTTGCCGACTGACTGTCACGGTCGTGTGTGTGCGGGGCTGCGCCCCGCTTCCGGAAGTCCCCGTTATACCCGCGATCCCGCCGAGAATCCCCAGCAGGAACGGCATCCGGTCGGCTAGCAGAATCTGGTCAAACCAGCCGAAAACGAGCAGCGCGATAATACTCCCGGCCAGGAAAACGGCCGCACTCGGCGGAAGTATCTCCGCCTGCCAGGCGCGCCAGGCGCGCATGCCCAACACAAGCGCGACGCCGCCGAAAAGAAGCAATCCGACGAGACCCCAGGTCGCCAACAGATTGATATACACGTTATGGAAGTGCATGAGGAAGTCGAGGGCCGGATGCTCCCGACCCCGGAACCTGAACAGGTCGATGGCTGGCCCGTGCCCGAACAACGGCCGTTCGAGCCAGGCGATGATTCCCTCACGCCATGCGTAGATCCGGTATCCGACCGGATCCAAAGGCATATCGTTCCAGTTGCCGCTCAGTACCCGGACGACGGTATCGGATTGCTTGAGCAACCGTGCAATCAATAGCTCATGGAAGAGCAACGCCGCCATCGCCATGACGAGGACCACGATCCCGAGCGCGACGAGCCCGGGCCGCCAGGAACCCGTCCTCTGGCGCGCGATCCACACCGCTCCGAGACCGCATATAGCAAGAACCACGATCGTGGCCAGCCATGCCGCCCGCGTCTGCGAGAAGATGAGGCCGCCCAGCGCGACGGCGGCACAGACGACCGCAACGGCATACAGCGCCCGACGCAGGCAGCGGCGCTGGACCCGATGGACCACCCCAAGACTCGTGCCCGCCGCGAGCAGTGCGACAACCGAATAGATCCCGAAATGCGTAATGTCGTCGTCATAGCCGGCGCGTTTCTCCCCGGACAGGAACGCGGCGAACATCTCCGGACTGGTCAGCACCAGGACTTTCACCGTATAGCCAACGGCCACCAGCAACGGCAGCCAGGGAAGCAACCGGGGAGTCCGGCCCAACCAGAAGCCGACGAGGAGAGCCGGGAGCAGGAATACACGTGCCCATTCCGCCGCCTTGTTGCGGACAAGGGCCGCATCCTCGGGATCATTTCCGACCGACGGCTCCAGCGCAATGAAGGCAATCCACATCAGAAAAGCTGTCGTTGCGACAAATAGGGGATCGCGCAACATCGACCCGGCGTGAAACGGGAGTACGGCCAGGAAGCTCAGGAACAACAGGAAAAGCGCCGTATTGCCACCGCCCACGCCACTGAAAGTGGACAGGCCCAGGAGCACGAGCGCCGGCAGTGCGATCCACTTCGTCAGCCCGGGTTCCAACGACTGCGCGATCCAGGTGCCAGCCCCCGACATGCTCCATCGGTGAGCGCTCTCCGTCTGAGCCACCTATTGCTGATCCTGATCGGCTATCACGTGCTCGTCATGACCGTCGGCTTCGCGCACGCTTTTCGGATCCGGGCAGTTCCCGTCCGGCTCAACGCGAGCCAGCGCACGTTCGCCCGGACCGGCGGACAGGATCTCGGCCGCCGCCAAAGCGAGCATCCGTTCGTACTCTGCGTAATGTTCGTCGAGCGATCGCCGCATATTGTGATGGGCGAGCATATCCCAGTCGCGATAGACGATGCGATCGAACACGTGTCGAACCAGGGCCGTCCTGATCTTTTTCAGCCGCCGATCCAGCCGCGCCACGGGGTAAAACCGATGACGGTTGGGTTTCGACCGCCGCGGCCAGCGGTAGACGCCGGGGAAGAAGAGATGAATAGCCAGAGCCGAGAACGCGCGGTTGCCGCTGACACGCAGCGGACGCTCAGGCAGCGCCGCGAGCCCAAGCGCCTCGGCGAGCCGCGCCTCCACGCGGGCACTGTCGTTGCGCAGATCTTCCTGACGAAACAGATAGACTTTTTCCGGGCCAAAGCTGCGCGCGTATTCACGGTAAATATCGAGAAACGGCAGATCGAGGGCATTGAGGTTCCGTACCCGGCCAATCATGCGGGCCTCGCGCGGCTGAAAACGGCCATCACGGTAGTTCAGGAAGAACTCGATCGGCGCCCCCGGGCCCTTCACCAGCGCCTGCCGATAAGCCGATTGCAGCCAATCGGACTGCCGTCGCACGAAATAGACGACCGTGGCTTCGGGGAAGAGTTTATGCACCAGTTCGAGGTTCTCACGCCAGTCCTCGTGGCTGCTGTACATGTCGCCGGAGATCCCCGGCTCGGACACCAGCAGCGTCCGATCGCCGGCCTCGGAGCGCGCTGTGGCAGCGGCCTCGTGAGCGCGGCGTCGGGTTTCGTCCGAGGGAAACCAGAGTGCCTGCTTCAGCGCGTACGTCAGGGCCGGGGGGTTGACCAGAAACCGTTCGGGATCGAGTTGCGCGAACACGGCACGCTGCAGGAACCGGGTGGCCGTCTTGTGCAGACCGATATGAAGAACAACGTCAGGGGCGTTCATGGCGAGTAACTGCAAGCCGGAAAGCGCGGAAGGCTACCATTATTCCGCGTGTGACGGCGAGTGGCGATGCCTGGGCACGGCAGGCGGCAGGCAGGTGCAGCGGCGTCGGGCCGCGATCAACGCGGGGCTTCGTGACCGTTCCCGGATTCCAGGGGCGACGCATCGGCAGCGGCAGGCTCGAAGGCCGGGAACGCATAGCGGTCGACCCGCAGCGCGTGAAGGCGTTCGGCCAGTGCGCCATAGCGCTCCAGGTCGAGGCGGGCCTCGATCCGGCGGCGGCGGTCGATATCGAAGAGTTCCCGGAAACGGGAACGGGCGGCCCGCGGCGGGGCGACATCGACATCTTCAACGGCCGCTTGCGTCGCTCCTGCCTCCATATTGAGGCCACATTCATGCGCGAGGCGGGTGAGTTCGCGTTGCGGGTAGTGGATCAGGTCTTCGTAGAACACGAAGCTGTGCCCGCTACGCCCGAAACAGCGCGCGTGCACGGCGAGCGCGCGGTTCCAGCACTCGATGGCCCAGCGCGCATCACTGGCACGGCTGTAGCGGCCGCGCTGTCTGGCCGTCTGGGCGCAGTGGGAGGCGACCACGTCGCGGCCATCGCGGATGACATGGACGATGCGCAACCGCGGGATCAGGCGTTCCAGCGGGCGCGCCTGCAGGGCCAACCCGGGCGTGTGTTCGACCCAACTGCGACAACCGGATGCCAGAGAGACGCGATCGAGGGTCGCCACCGCTCCGGCGAAGGCGGTGCGCAGGCGGGACTCGCGCGGCGGCAGCGCCGGTGCGTCGGCCGCGCACTCGGCGTAAGCGCGGTCAAGCAGTTCCCCGAGACGCCGGCGTTCCCGTCCGATCGAAAGGCCCAGCATGGTCCAGGGGCGCCAGCGACGCAGTTCCCCGGACAGCTCGGAGAACACGCCGCTCTCGCCGAAGTCATATACACCCGGGTAGCCGCCGAGCAGGCGGCGCACGAGGCTGCCCCCGGAGTGCGGGCCGGCAAGTACAAGCATACGGCGTTTGATCGCGCTTGCGGGGATGCGGGCGGGACTGGCGGCGGACGTCTTCACGGTTGTTTCGGGGTACCGGTTACCGGACCGGCCCACCGGTGAACCGGTGGACGGGCCGTCGTGTCAGTTACTGTCGATATCCGTGCGTACGTATTCGGCACCGCAGTAGAGGCACTTGCCGAACCCGTTGTCATCAAGTGCGATGTAGATGCGCGGGTGCGAGTTCCACAGGCTCGTTCCCGGCAGCGGGCACTGAATCGGGAGATCCGCGGCCGCTACTTCGTAACGGCCCTGATCATTGGGCGTGCGCAGGCCCTGCTGCTTCGCTGTCTCTGGATTCGGCATCGCGGATCACTCCTTCTGCTTGCGCGCCATGGCGCACGTTCAGCGCCCCAGAATACCACGGCACCGCCCTGCGGAGCGTGGTCACCGCCGCTAACGGACTGGTGTCAGCCAGTCCGGGTACTGGCTGCGGCGACCCTCGACCTGGTCGAAGTACATCTGCTGCAGGCGCTCGGTCACGGGGCCGCGGCGCCCGGATCCGATCGTGCGGCGGTCGATCTCGCGGATCGGGGTCACCTCGGCGGCGGTACCGGTAAAAAAGGCCTCGTCTGCAATATAGACCTCGTCGCGCGTGATTCGTTTCTCGACGACCGGCACGTCGATCTCCTGCGCGAAATGCAGGATGGTGTCGCGCGTGATGCCGTTGAGCGCGGAGGTCAATTCCGGCGTGTACAGCGTGCCGTCGCGGACCACGAACAGGTTCTCGCCGCTGCCCTCGGCGGCGTAGCCGTCCACGTCGAGCAGCAGTGCCTCGTCATAGCCGTCGGCCGTGGCCTCGGACAGCGCCAGCATCGAGTTGATGTAGTGACCGTTGGCCTTGGCCCGGCACATGGAGACGTTCACGTGATGGCGCGTGTACGAGGAGGTACGCACACGGATGCCACGCTCGATGCTCTCGTCACCGAGATACGCACCCCAGTGCCAGGCGGCGACGATGCAGTGGACCTTCAGGTTATCGGCGCGCAGTCCCATGCCCTCGGAACCGAGGAAACACATCGGTCGGATGTAGGCGGATTCGAGCCCGTTGTCACGGACCACGGCCTTCTGGGCCTCGTTCAGGGTCTCGGCATCCCAGGGGATGGTCATCCCCATGATCTTCGCCGAATCGAACAGCCGCCGGGTATGCGCATCCAGCCGGAAGATCCGGGCGCCCTGCTCGGTCCTGTAGGCCCGTACGCCCTCGAACACCCCCATGCCATAGTGCAGGGTATGCGTCAGTACGTGGACGCGGGCATCGCGCCACGGGACGAATTCACCATCGAACCAGATGGTGCCGTCGTGATCATCGAAGGACATGTGCCCCTCTCCCGATGCAGTGGGTTACTGTTCAGTGACCGGCCCATCCATGCGCCGATCCCAGCGCGCCGCGACCGCATCGACATAACCGGCGAGCTCGTCGTCCGGTTCGACCACGGCCGGCTCGTCGAGCAGGGCAAGGCGGTGGATGCGGGTGCGGAATCCGCGGTACGCGTCGGCCAGCAGACGCGCCTCGTCCGGATCGAGGTGACCGTGCGCGGCCAGCGCCTCGATCAGACGGATATTATCGGTATATTCGACCAGTGCGGGTGTCGCACAGGCCCCGGCCAGAACGCCGTATTGGACCATAAATTCAATATCCGCAACACCGCCGCGGTCCTGCTTCAGATCGAACCGGTCGCGGCCACCGCGGGCGAGCTCACGGCGCATGCGCTCGCGCATCGAGACCACCTCCCCGAGCAGGGCATCCGGGTCGCGCCGACGCTGCAGCACCTCGGCGCGCACGGCCTCGAAACGCCGCTCGAGGGCCGCGTCGCCTACCACCATGCGCGCGCGCACCAGCGCCTGGTGCTCCCAGGTCCACGCGTTTTCGTGTTGATAACGCGCGAAGGCATCCAGCGAGGTCACCAGCATGCCGGCCGAGCCGTTCGGCCGCAGGCGTGTGTCGATCTCGTAGAGCACGCCCGCCGGCGTTGGCGTATTGAGGAAGTGGATGATGCGCTGGGCGAGTCGCGCGAAGAAGGTGGCGTTGTCCAGTTCGCGCTCGCCGTCGGTACCCAGGTCCTCGCCCTCGGCGTCGTACAGGAACACCAGGTCCAGATCGGAGCCGTAGCCGAGTTCGATTCCGCCCAGTTTGCCGTAGGCGACGATACCGAACGCGGGCTCGCGCTCGACGCCGTCGACCCGCGACCGCGGCCGGCCGTAGCGGGCGACGCTCTGGCTGTAGACAAGCCGATGGGCCGCTTCCAGCACGGCCTCGGCAATCCACGTCAGGTAATCCGAGACCCGCATCAATGGCAGCCGGCCCGTGATGTCGACAGCGGCAACCCGCAGCACGTTCGTCTGCCGCACCTGGCGCAGCGCATCCATCTGGGCCTCGAGGTCTTCGGCGTCGACGCCGACCAACGCCTCCTCGATCTCCGCCGCGACGGCCGCGCGATCCAGCGGCTCGTAGAGCGAATCCGGATCGATCAGTTCGTCCAGGAGGATCGGGTGGCGCGTGACGAAATCGGCGATCCAGGCGCTCGCGGCGCACAGCTCGACCAGACGGCGGCGGGCGGCGGCGTTCTCGGCCAACAGGGACAGATAGACGCTGCGCCGTGCGACGGCCTCGATCAGCGCCAGCAGGCGTCCGAGCGTACGGCCATTGGCGGCCACTGCGGCGACATCGGTCAGCAGCAGCGGCATCAGCGTATCCAGCCGTGACCGCGCCGTCGCACTCAGGCTGCGGAAACGGCTGGACTCATGCAGCGTCGTCAGTCGGCGGCGCACGTCCGCGGGCTCGCTGAAACCGGCCCGCTCCAGCACCGCTTCGGTCTCGTCTTCGGCCAGTTCCCCTTCCCAGACCGGGCCCAGACCGGCGTCGTCGTCTGCGCCATCGTCGTCCGGGCCCGGCAGGTTGAAGACATCGCTGAAGCAGGCCTGGACGCGCCCCGTGTGACCGTCGAGCTCGCGCTCCAGGCCGGCCTCGCCGTCAAGCCCCAGTACCCAGGCGAGCCAGGCGCGGCCTTCGGCATCGCGCGGCAGCGCATGCACCCGCTCGTCCGCGCGTGCCTGGAGCCGGTTCTCGACCCGGCGCAGGAATCGATACGCGGCGGCGAGATCGGCGAGCACCCCCGACGGCAATTCACCCATCCGATCGAGTGCGCCCAGGATGGAGAGCAGCGAGCGCTGGCGCAGGCGCGGCTCGCGGCCACCGCGGATCAACTGGAAGGCCTGGGCGACAAACTCGATCTCCCGGATCCCGCCGCGGCCGTACTTCACATTGCCGTGGAGGCCCTTGCGGGCCATCTCGCGCTCGAGCCGCGACTTGAGATCACGCAGCGACTCGAACGCACCGAAATCGAGGTAACGACGGAACACGAACGGCCGCAGGAGATCCTCGACCGCCTGCACGGAGGCCCGGTCGCCGCTGATCGGGCGCGCCTTGACCAGCGCGAAGCGCTCCCACTCGCGCGCCTGGGTCAACAGATACTGCTCGAGCTGCGCGGTATGCATGACCAGCGGACCGCTGTTGCCGAACGGCCGCAGTCGCATATCGACGCGGAATACGTACCCGTCGGGCGTGCGCTCGTCGAGGATCCGGATCAGCCGCTGCCCGAGGCGCATGAAATACGCATCGTGCTCCAGCGGCCGCTCGCCATCGGTGGTTCCCGGTTCGCCGTAGAGCAGGATGAGGTCGATATCGGAGGAGAAATTCAGCTCGCCGCCGCCGAGCTTGCCCATGCCCAGCACGACCAGCGACTGCGGCTGTCCGGACGCGTCGCGTGGCACGCCGTGGCGGGCCTGCGCCCAGACCTCCAGGCGGGCGAGCGTGACCTGTATGCAGGCGTCGGCGAGTGCCGACTGGGCCGCAAGGGTCTCGTCGATGCCGGCCTGCCCGGTGAGATCGCGCCAGGCGATACGCGCGCTCTCGAGGGTGCGGAACCGGCGCAGCGCACGCATCAGGCCATGCTCGTCCTCGTCCTCGATGAGCGTGGCCGCGACCGTCGCCTGCAGGCGTCGGGCCAGCGCATCGGCGTCACCCGGGGCGGGTATACCGTCCGCGGCGAGCGCGGCGAATGCCGCCGGCTGCTGCTCGGCGACACGGGCGACGAACTCGCTCGCCCCGAATACCGCGCGGGCGGTATCACGCCAGACCGGGTCGTCCGGAAGATCCGCCCCGCGCGCCGAGGCCGCCCTGGCGACGGCGTCGAACGACCGCTCACCGGCAGCGGCGACGGACGCGGGTGGTGGCCGCAAGAGCAGGTTCGACGACGATTCGTTCAGGTCAGGCCTCATGATGAAGCCGGCAGGCCTGTTGCCTCAGCGGCTTTCGCGGCGGTCGCGGTTGCGGACGCGGATGACGAGGTCCATGCCCTCGATCTCCGTGCCGTTCGGCAGGCCGGGGTCGCCGTCGATATGCACGCTGCTGGCGGGGATGTCGCTCAGCTGGCCGCTGTCGACGTTGTACAGGTGGTGGTGGTCGCGGGTGTTCGAGTCGTAGAACGTCCGCCCCGGCTCGATCAACACCTCGCGCACGAGGCCACGCCGCACGAACAGGCCAAGCGTGTTGTAGACCGTCGCCTTGGATACGTGCCCGTAGTCGGCATTCACCTGCGCGAGGACCTGCTCGGCCGCAAGATGCTGGGCACGCTGGAACAACAGGTGCGCGATGTCGATGCGCTGCTGGGTCGGAAGAATCCCGTGGCGCTCGAGCAATGCGCTGACCTGGTCGCGGTCCAGCGGAAAACTGTAGGTTGGCTCGATCATTGCCGGAGAATTATAGCATGACGCGCCCTGTCGGCTCACGTGGCGGGGTTCGTGGCTAGTCCGGCCTCGTCGTTTTGCTCTCGCAGAGCCGCGGAGGGCGCAGGCCGGTCTTGTCGGGCATTTTCGTACCGTATCGTTTCTCGCCCCGCCCGCGGGCAGCCAACGCATTGAACTGGTGCAGGTCGAAGGTTTCGACCGGGTGCCCGCATTGCCCGGCGCTCACCACCTATACAACACGAGCCTCTTGCGACATGCCGGGCAAGGCCGGCCTACAGCCCCCATGAATCGTTTTTCTTTGCGCCCTCCGCGGCTCTGCGAGAGCAAAACGACGAGGCCGGAGCGGCCACAAACGCCGGATTCCGTCGATCACCGGTCGCCCGGCGAAAGGCCGTCAAGCGTTGCCGGTGCCGTGGACCTGCACCCGGCTCTCGCTGGCGAAATCGACCATGCGCTGAACCGAGCGCAGGGCCTCGACGCGGATGTCCTCGGGGACGGTGACTTCGTTGTGACCGAATTCGAGGGTGTTGGCCAGATTATCCAGGGCGTTCATCGCCATCCAGGGGCAATGCGCGCAGGAGCGGCAGGTCGCGCCGGCGCCGCCGGTTGGGGCGTCGATGAAACGCTTGCCGGGGGCCGCCTGCTGCATCTTGTGAAAGATGCCGCGGTCAGTGGCGACGATGAAGGTGTCGTTGGGCAGTTCCCTGGCGCCGCGGATCAGTTGTGTGGTCGAGCCCACCACATCCGCCATCTCGATCACATCGGCGGGTGATTCCGGATGGACCAGCACGCCCGCCTCCGGATAGGCGGCCTTGAGTTTGTGCAGCTCGCGCGCCCGGAATTCATCGTGGACGATGCAGGAGCCCTGCCACATCACCATGTCGGCGCCGGTCTCGCGCTCGATATAGCGGCCGAGGTGGCGATCCGGCGCCCAGAGGATCTTTTCGCCGCGGTCATCGAGATACTCGACCACGTCGAGGGCGATGCTGGAGGTCACTACCCAGTCGGCCCGCGCCTTCACGGCCGCACTGGTATTGGCATAGACGACCACGGTGCGGTCCGGATACTGGTCACAGAAGGCGGCGAACTCGTCCGCCGGGCATCCCAGGTCGAGCGAGCAGGTCGCCTCCAGGGTCGGCATGAGGACGCGTTTCTCCGGATTCAGGATCTTCGCCGTCTCGCCCATGAAGCGCACGCCGGCCACGACCAGGGTCTGCGCCGGATGCGCACTGCCGAAACGAGCCATTTCGAGCGAGTCGGAGACCGTGCCGCCGGTCTCGTCGGCCAGCGCCTGGATCTCCGGATCGGTGTAGTAATGCGCCACCAGCACCGCATTCTCGCGCTCAAGCAGGCCCTTGATGCGCTCGATCAGCGCCGCCCGCTCGTCCTCCGAGCGCGTCACGTGCTCGCGCTCGACTTCAGCCGTCAACGGTACGGTCCGGGCGCGTACGACCGGATCGTCCAGCATACCGTTCATTGCGATTCTCCCCCGCACCGCCAACGGTACCGTGGCCGTCGGGTGCAGACTTGGTCATGCAGGCAATGTGCGGTCATGCCAGCGGCGATGCAAGCCCCGCGCGGGGCGCGATGTCGTCCCGCCGGAAGGCGGTGCAGTCAACCGGCTTGGCGGCCGCCGCGCCGACCGCTATGGTTGCGCCATGAATTCCCTGCCAAGGCCCGCACCGGATTGGGCCCTGTTCCTCGATTTCGACGGTACGCTGGTCGAGCTTGAGGACCATCCGGACAAGGTCACGCTGCCCCCCGGGATGGCGCCGCGCCTGCGTCACCTGCAGGCGGCGTTCAATGATGCCGTCGCCATTGTCAGCGGCCGGGCACTGGCCGATCTCGAGGGACTGCTGGATCCGCTGCGGCTGCCACTCGCCGGCCTGCACGGACTCGAGCGGCGGGATGCCCGCGGCTGCGTCCACCGCGACGAGCGCGACCGCGAGGGTCTGGACGCGGTACGCGATGCGATCGCCGGCTTCGTCAACGCACGTCCCGGCCTGTATGCCGAGGACAAGGGCGGGACGGTCGCTCTGCACTGGCGTGGCGCTCCCGAACGCGAGCACGAGGTCGCGGCCTTCCTCGAGCGCCAGCGGCGACAGCTCGGCGACGGTTTCCATATCCAGGGGGGCAAACAGGTATTCGAGCTCAAGCCGGTCGGTCGCGACAAGGGGCGGGTCGTGCGTGAATTCATGGCCGAAGCCCCGTTTGCGGGCCGTACCCCGGTATTCATCGGCGACGATCGTACGGACGAAGACGCCTTCACCGCCGTCAACGCGCTTGGCGGCGTGTCCATACGGGTCGGTGAGCATCACCCGGATACCGCCGCCAGCGCCACCCTGTCCTCGGTAGCGGCGACGCTCGACTGGCTCGACCGCTTGCCGCAGGAACTGCCGACGACGACACCGGATCGAACATGAGCAGCGCGACGGAATCGATGCCCGACCTCGAACTCGGCCTGATCGGCAACTGCCAGGTCTCGGCGCTGGTGGATAGCAAGGCCACGATTGTCTGGGGCTGTTTCCCGCGTATGGACGGCGAACCGGTCTTCTCGCACCTGGTCGACGGCGACAACGAGCGGGGACGCTTCGCGATCGAACTCCAGGATCCGGCCTCGTCGCGACAGTACTACCTGCGCAACACCCCGATTCTGTGCACGGAACTGCACGACCGCCATGGCGGCGTCCTGCGCATCACCGACTTCGCGCCGCGTTTCGCCCAGTACGGCCGTCGCTTCCGGCCGGTGATGCTGGTCCGCCGGATCGAGGTCCTCAGCGGTACGCCGGTCGCCCGAATCCGGCTGCGCCCGACCGCCGGCTACGGTGCCGACACCCACGCGGTGACCCAGGGCAGCAATCATCTGCGTTTCGTATTTGACGACCAGGTGCTGCGCCTGACAACCGACGTGCCGGTCACATCCATCCTCCAGGAGCAGGCCCAGGTCATCGAACACGACATGACGCTGATCCTCGGTCCGGACGAAAGCGTGACCGAGTCGGTCGCCGAGATGGGCCGGCGCTTCTTCGACGAGACCCGCACGTACTGGCATGAGTGGGTGCGCTCGCTGGCAATCCCGTTCGACTGGCAGACGGCCGTGATTCGCGCGGCAATCACGCTCAAGCTCTCGACCTTCAACGATACCGGCGCGGTCGTCGCCGCCATGACGACGTCGATCCCCGAGGCCGTCGACAGCGGCCGCAACTGGGACTACCGCTATTGCTGGCTGCGAGACGCGTATTTCGTGGTCCATGCGCTCAACAGACTGGGCGCAACCGGCACGCTGGAGCGCTACCTTCGCTACATCATCAATCTTGTGGCCGGCAGTAACGACGCGCTGCTGCAACCGCTGTACGGGATCGGCGGCGAGACCACATTGACCGAAACCGAGGCGGACCATCTTGGCGGCTATCGCGGCATGAAACCCGTCCGTATCGGTAACGATGCCTACCGCCAGGTGCAGCACGACAGCTATGGCGCGGTTGTCCTCGCCGTGACCCAGGCGTTCTTCGACCGGCTCGCGCGCCCGGGCGACGTCGCGCTGTTCCGCCGCCTGGAACCGCTGGGCGAACACGCCGCACGTCTGTTCGACCAGCCCGACGCGGGCCTGTGGGAATACCGTGGACACGAAAAGGTACACACCTACTCGGCGGTGATGTGCTGGGCCGCCTGTGACCGCCTGGCGCGTATTGCCGACCGCCTTGAACTGACGCAAGCGCATGAGTCGTGGCGGCGGCGTGCCGACGCCATGCACGCAGTCATCTCGGAACGGGGCTGGAGCGAGCGCCGCGGCGCCTTTGTCGAGAGTTTCGGCGGCGAGCGCCTGGACGCGAGCCTGCTCCTGTTGCACGAACTGGATTTCCTCGCCGCCGACGATCCACGCTTCGTCGCCACCGTCGAGGCCATCGAGCGGGAATTGCGCCGCGGCGACCATATGTTCCGCTATGTCGGGGAAGACGATTTCGGCGCGCCGGAGAATGCGTTCAATATCTGTACCTTCTGGTACATCGACGCACTCGCCGCGATCGGGCGGCGCGCGGAGGCACGGCGGCTGTTCGAGAACATGCTGGCATCCACTACCCGACTGGGGCTCCTGTCCGAGGATATGGATCCGACAACCGGTGAACTCTGGGGCAACTTCCCGCAGACCTATTCCATGGTCGGGCTGATCAACTCGGCGCTCTCGCTGAGCCGCCGCTGGGAGGATGCGTTTTGAGCCGTCTGGTCGTCGTTTCCAATCGGGTAACCGTGCCGAAATCGCGGCAGAAGCCGCAGGCGGGCGGCCTGGCCGTCGCATTGTCCGGCGCCCTGGCCGAGTACGGGGGCCTCTGGTTCGGGTGGGACGGGCGCGTGCAGGAGACGCTGCCCGGCGCCCCCGAACGCACCGAAGTGGACGGCATCACCTACGCCACCACACCCCTGACGCCGTACGAGCACGACAACTATTACGCCGGTTACTCCAACAGCGTGCTCTGGCCACTGTGCCATTTCATGCTCGCGCGCATGGAATATCACGGCGATTACCGGCGCAGTTACGAGGCGGTCAACGAGCGTTTTGCCGACGAACTCACGCCACTGCTGGAAGGCGATGAACTGATCTGGGTGAACGACTATCACCTCGTGCCGCTCGCGCGCGCCCTGCGCGAGCGCGGGGTCGAGCGCCCGATCGGTTTTTTCCTGCACATCCCCTTCCCGAGCTATGGCCTGCTCAAGGCCATGCCGGGCTGGCGGGACTGGCTGCGCGCCCTGGCGACCTATGATCTGGTCGGCCTGCAGACGGCCGAGGACCGGCGCGCGCTGGAAACCTCGCTCGTGTATGGCCTGGGCGCGCAATGGGTCGAGGGCGGCGTCCGCCTCGACGGCCAGATCGTCCGCACGACCGCGCGCCCGGTCGGCGTGGATGTCGAAGAACTGGCGGAACTGGCGGCGGACTCCACCGGCAGCCGACGCGTGAACCGGCTGGTCGAGAGTCTGGGCGCCCGCGACCTGATCATCGGCGCCGAGCGCCTCGACTATTCGAAAGGTCTGCCGCATCGATTCGACGCCTACGAACGGCTGCTGGAAGAGCAACGTCGGCGACGGGGCCGCACGGTCTTCATGCAGATCGCGAGCCCGTCACGCGAGAACATCGGCGAGTACGAGATCCTGCGCGAGACGCTCGAAGCGCGCGCCGGTCATATCAACGGCCGCTTCGCGGATTTCGACTGGGTCCCGACGCGCTACATGAACAAGACCTTCGCCCGCGGCTCGCTGCTCGGGTTCTTCCGTATCGCCCGGGTCGGGTTCGTCACGCCCCTGCGCGACGGCATGAATCTGGTGGCAAAGGAATTCGTGGCCGCCCAGGACCCCGCAGATCCCGGCGTGCTGGTGCTGTCCGAACTGGCGGGGGCGGCCGCTGAGCTGGAGGCCGCGGTCATCGTCAACCCCTACGACCGCGAGGGCATGGCCGCGGGGCTGGAGCAGGCCCTGTCAATGTCACGGGCGGAGCGGATCGAACGCTGGCAGCAGATGATCGAGGTGCTCACCCGCAACAGTCTGACCGCCTGGCGCCGCAATTATCTGGCGGACCTCGAGGCCGCTGCGGCCGAGCGTGCCGACGCGGAAGTCCATCAATAAACGGCGGCACCGTAGGTTGGGTTGAGCGCCAGCGATACCCAACGGGTCGAGGTCGAATCCATAGACACGATTCAACGTGGTACCGGCGGATCGCTCGACACGTTGGGTTTCCTTCGTCAACCCAACCTACGCGGGATGCGCCCCCACGCACCCGCGGGCCGGATTGAGCGCGGAAGTTCGTCAAGAGCAGACTCGTGGCCGGTACCCTGGCGGGCAACGGAGTCATAGCCCCCAAACGAAGAAAGCCCCGCCAGGGGCGGGGCTTTCGTTCTTCGGTCGGCTGCGGGAGCCGGACGGCTTACATCATGCCGCCCATGCCTCCCATACCGCCCATGCCGCCCATGTCGCCGCCACCACCACCGTGCTGGTGGTCGTCGTCCTGCGGCGCATCGGCGATCATCGCCTCGGTCGTGATCATCACGCCCGCGATCGAGGTCGCGTTCTGCAGGGCAGTGCGCGTGACCTTGGTCGGGTCGATGATGCCGAGTTCGATCATGTCGCCGAACTCGCCGCTCGCGGCGTTGTAGCCGTAGTTGTCCTTCTTGCTGCGAACTTCGTTGAGGACAACCGAGGGCTCACCACCCGAGTTGTAGACGATCTGCCGCAGCGGCTCCTCGAGCGACCGACGGACGATACCGATGCCCATATCCTGGTCATGGTTGTCGCCCTTGAGGCCCTCGATGCCGCTGATGCAGCGCACGAGTGCGACGCCGCCGCCGGGCACCACGCCTTCCTCGACCGCGGCACGGGTGGCGTGCAGCGCGTCGTCGACACGGTCCTTGCGTTCCTTCATCTCGGTCTCGGTGGCGGCACCGACCTTGATGACGGCCACGCCGCCGGCCAGTTTCGCCAGCCGTTCCTGCAGCTTCTCTTTATCGTAGTCCGAGGTGGACTCCTCGATCTGCTGCTTGATCTGCTTGACGCGCGCGTCGATGTCGGCCTTCTGGCCGCCACCACTGACGAGCGTGGTGCTGTCCTTGTCGATGGTGGCCCGGCCCGCGGTGCCCAGGTGCTCGGTAGTGGCATTCTCGAGCTTCATGCCGACCTCTTCCGAGATCACCTGACCGCCGGTCAGTACGGCCAGATCCTGCAGCATGGCCTTGCGGCGATCACCGAATCCGGGCGCCTTCACGGCACAGACCTTCACGATGCCGCGGATGTTGTTCACGACCAGCGTCGCCAGGGCCTCGCCCTCGACTTCCTCGGACACGATCAGCAGCGGCCGGCTCTCCTTCGAGGCGGCTTCCAGCACCGGCAGGAGATCGCGGATGTTCGAGATCTTCTTGTCGTGAATGAGGATGTAGGGGTTGTCGAGCTCGGCCTGCATGCTCTCGTTGTTGGTCACGAAGTACGGGCTCTGATAGCCGCGGTCGAACTCCATGCCCTCGACCACGTCGAGCTCGTTCTCGAGACCGGAGCCTTCCTCGACCGTGATGACGCCTTCCTGACCGACCTTTTCCATTGCGTTGGCGATGAGCTCACCGACTTCGTGGTCGGAGTTCGCCGAGATCGAACCGACCTGGGCGATCGACTTGGAGTCGTTGCAGGGCTTGGACAGGCCCGCCAGGTGCTCGACGGCCGCCTTCGCGGCGCGATCCATACCGCGCTTGAGGTCCATCGGGTTCATGCCGGCCGTGACCGACTTCATGCCCTCGCGGACCATGGACTGGGCGAGCACGGTCGCGGTGGTCGTGCCGTCACCGGCCTCATCGGAGGTCTGCGAGGAGACCTCTTTGACCATCTGCGCGCCCATGTTCTCGAACTTGTCTTCGAGTTCGATTTCCTTGGCGACGGTCACGCCGTCCTTGGTGCTGTTGGGCGCACCGAAGGACTTGTCGATGACCACGTTGCGGCCGCGCGGGCCGAGCGTGACCTTGACGGCGTTCGCCAGGGTGTCGACGCCGCGCTGCATGCGCTGGCGTGCGTCGTTGCTGAAGCGTACTTCTTTCGCTGCCATGTTTCGTACCCTCTACTGGAGTTTACTGTTCCTGAGTCGCGTCGAATCGGTGTTGCCGGCTCAGCCTTCGAGCACGGCAACGACGTCGTCTTCGCGCATGACGAGGTAGTCCTCGTCGTCGATCTTGATTTCGGTCCCGGCAAACTTGCCGAACAGCACCTTGTCCCCGGTCTTGACTTCGGGGGTGCGGACACCGCCGTCGTCAGTGGGCTTGCCCTTGCCGACGGCAACGACCTCGCCCCGCTGCGGCTTTTCGGCCGCCGTGTCGGGGATCACGATGCCGCCCGCGGTCGTGCGCTCCTCTTCCAGGCGCTTGATGACGACGCGATCGTGCAACGGACGGATATTCATGGACGCCTTCTCCTTTCTGATAACGGCTTTTGAATCAAGTGCCTACGATAATTGTTAGCACTCGTTAGAGGCGAGTGCCAATGATAGGCGCAAATCAGCGGATTTCAAGAGCCTCCGCTCGGGCCAGTAAACGATTCAGTCGCGGCGATGAAATTCGCCTTCGATGGAGCCGTGCGGGCCACCCGAACCGCCGGGGCCATCCGGTCCACCGGGGCCGCCTGGACCCGCGCTGGTATAGCGCACCTGCATACGGCGCAGCGCGGCGGCGATCAGCGCGCGGCGGGTCCACGGGATCAGGCAGAGGAAGCCGGCCACGTCGGTCACGAAACCAGGCGTGAGCAGCAGCGCACCGCCCATGGCGAGCGCGACGCCCTCGAACATCTCCATCGCGGGGATATGTCCCTGATCCATGTTGCGCTGGGCGCGGCGCAGGGTCTGGAAGCCCTGGTAGCGGAGCAGGGCCCCGCCGAGAATGGCCGTTCCCACGCAGGCGAGCACGGTCGGCAGGGCGCCGATGATGCCGCCGACCTCGATCAGCACATAGATCTCGACCAGCGGGACGACCAGAAAAATCAAAAGGAGTGCCGGCACGGCGCCCTCCATCGTTATGCGATGCAGCGGACATGGAGGCGGGCGGCCATGGTTTCAACCCGGCACGAACTTTTTCACCAAGCGCATCTGAGTCCCGGCGGACGGATTCATCGTGAAAGCGAATACCGTAGCCCGGATGCAGGCGAAGCCGGAATCCGGGGCATGTGCTCCCGGCGCAGGCGTGACTCCCCGGATTCCGTTTCACTACATCCGGGCTACGAACTGCCGGTTATGCCCGGGCGACGGAGTCCGCGCGCGGGCGCGCCTGCTCGCGATCCGAAGCGGCAGCGACTCGCACGTAATGAACGCACCGTAAGTACAGCCCCAGACCTCGCGCCTGTTAGAATCTCACGGCCGAAGCGTGCGGACATTCCCCGATGAGCGACAACGGACAATTGATCGTTTTCTCGACGGTCGATGGCCCCGAGGCCGCGCGGCGCCTCGCCGACAGCGTTGTCGGCGCCGGGCTCGCCGCGTGCGTGAATATCCTGCCGGCGGTGACGTCGGTATTCCGCTGGGAGCCCGATGCCGAAGATCCCGGGGAAGCGGGCGTGCAGGCCGAAACGGAGGTCATGCTCCTGATCAAGACCTCCTCCTCGGCGTATCCCGCGCTCGAGCGCCACCTGCAGGCCGAGCATCCGTATGAACTGCCGGAGATCGTCGCGGTCCCACTGACGCGGGGTCTGCCCGCATTCCTGCAATGGATCGAGGGGAGTACCACGCCATCTTCCTGAACCGACTCCTCGCGCCCATCGCGCTGCTCGCCGGCCTCGCGTTCGCCCCCGCCGGCGCCGAAACGCTCGGGGACAGCGTCGGCAACGCCGGTCAGGCGAATCTGCTACCGGCGGACGAGGCGTTTGTCCTGGGCGCCGAGCGCCAGGCGGATGCCACCATCGTGCTGCACTGGACGATCGCCGAGGATTACTACCTCTATCGCGATCGCAGCGAGTTCCGCCTGGTCGATGCCGGTGACGCCAAACTCGGTGAACCGCGTTTCTCACCGTCGGACACGAAGCAGGACCCCTTCTTCGGCGAGGTCGAGGTCTTCCACGACGGCGGCTCCGTCCGCCTGCCGCTGAATGGCGAACCGCCCCCCGGCGCACGCCTGGAAGTCACGTACCAGGGGTGCAACGACCCGGTCGGCGTCTGCTACCCGCCGATCGAGAAGAGTATCGACCTGGGCTCGATCGAGCCGGCTTCC
>Ga0306907_1000128_pt1 | contig 43166 bp, 40 predicted proteins | sample AntRauTorcE11898_FD_190415 | JGI IMG/M metagenome (GOLD analysis project Ga0306907, IMG submission 190415) | Saline lake microbial communities from Rauer Islands, Antarctica - Metagenome Torckler E11 #898 (v2) (version 2) | ecosystem: Environmental > Aquatic > Non-marine Saline and Alkaline >... | reverse complement strand
CGACTTAATATGGAGGCTGTACGCGCAGATGGTACTATTTTCCCGATTGAATTAAGCATTAACAAGATTGAAGGCACCGACCCGCCCAAATTCACAGGCTTTATGCGTGATATAACCGACCGCAAACGCAAAGAGCAAAAGATTTTATATTCCCTGAAAGAGAAAAAAATAATGCTGCAGGAAATCCATCACCGCATAAAAAATAACATGGCGGTGGTATCGGGGTTACTGGAACTGCAGGCCATGAGTACGGAGGATAAAAATCTGAAAGATATCCTTAAAAAAAGCCAGATGCGTATCCATTCTATGGCTATGATTCACGAAAAACTATACTCCTCAAAATCACTTGCAGAAATAAGTTTCAGTGATTACGCCCAAGAACTGGTACAGTTTATTGTCGATTCCATCGATGATATTGATACCCAAATTACCGTTCGTTACCGAATGGACGCCGGGAAACTCAACATTAACCAAGCCATACCATGTGGCCTCATTCTTAATGAATTGGTGGTCAACTGCTACAAGCACGCCTTCCCCGAGCAAGATGTGGGCACGATTCTGGTCGGTTTTTTAAAAGAAGGAGATACAGTAACCATTTCTATAGAAGATAACGGAAAGGGGATGCCCGATAATTTTGACATTGACGAACAACAAACTCTGGGCATGACGATCATTAAAACACTTTCGTCTCAGTTAGAAGGTGATTTAAGCATCCAATCAGGAAAAGATGAGGTCGGAACCTGTTGTACTATTTCATTTACGGAAGATAACTAAGCAAAACGGTCAGCCAGCCGGTTAATAAGATAACTGCTTTCCTTTAGCGCCTGCGTGGCAAAACTGCCAAAAAAGTCGGTTACCGCTTCAAATTCTTTAATGAACCCTTCCTTGTCATCATCCTTCACCATCTCCGCCAGTTTTTGGTTATGCTCAATAAAGGTGAGCAGCAGTTCGCGACGCTCCTTATTGGCAAATACAATATCGGCATACAGCTCGGCGCTTTGCGCAAAAATTCGTCCCGTCATCATCAATTCAGCACGATAGATAGGGCTGGAATACTCAAGAATGTCCTGTGGTTTTAAATCATAGGTTTGCATAAAAGAACCATGCAGCAACGCCACAAAATGGCGCAGCCCCTGCACCATGTGCATTACGTGATCGTGCTTTTCCGGGTCGGCCTCCACAATACGCATGCCCCACAGTTTGGCTTGATCAACCACCCACCGGCAGGCCTCCGGCTGCTGTACCGGGCACACCACCATCAGCTGTTTGGAAAGGTTTTGCACGTCCGGTCCGTGCATGGGGTGCAGACCAAGAATTGGACCGTCGTGAGCGGCTTGCATTGCCTCGATGGGCGCCGTTTTGTTGCTGGTAAAATCAGCCAGAATGGTGTTGGTGTTCAGCTTTGGGGCCAGCCGTTTGATCACATCAACCGTACCATTTATGGGCACCGCTATTATGGCTAAATCAAGCTTGGGAGCCAGCGCTTCAAGTTCGTGCCAGTTATTTTTATCAATACCGTGTACATTGTGCCCACTTTGGCCGGCCACTTTAGCGTACAAGCTGCCCATGCCGCCTTTAGCCCCCACAATGAGGATTTCTTTGGGCCGGCGTGTAGCGCGCGGGAATTCATTGGCCGACTGGCTGGCCCGCGATGAGGCCATAATCATGCGCAAAAAATCTTCGGCCCAGTCTTCGTCCAGGTTATGCCGGGCCGCCATTGCGCGAAAGGCAACCGTTTTTTCATTTTCACGTTTGGGCGCAAATATAGGCAGCTGGTTATCAATCTTCTTTTCAATTACCTGATGCACAATTTTATTACGCTCGGATAGCAGATCCAATATTTTTTCATCAATTTCATCAAGCCTACTGCGCTGCGGACCAAGTTTATTTTCGTTGGAAGTCATTCGTTATTCTATTTTTTAGTGATTCCATCACTTAGAGTGATGGAATCACTCTTTTATTTATAATTATCAATTCACCTAAAAATATGTGATTTTCAGAGAATGATAACAGTTCGTTTTCGTTTTATAACAATTAGCAAATTACTTGTCATCCCGCACCTCGATGCGGGATCTCGAAACATTTTATAGCGTTGTTCTAGTTTAAATTTTTTTTCGGTTTATATTGCTTCGCGAGATCCTGAATCTCCTAAAGGGATGCCTTCGGCGAAGTTCAGGATGACATAATAGTTAAGGTAACCTTTATATTTCATGTCCACATTCGATTTACAATCACCCTGGCCGGCGGCCGGCGACCAACCCAATGCCATTAAAGAACTTGTTGAGGGTATAGAAAACAACGATAAATACCAAACTCTGCTGGGTATTACCGGCTCGGGTAAAACCCGCACGGTGGCCGATGTAATTGATCAGGTTGAAAAACCCACGCTGGTAATGAGCCACAACAAGACGCTTGCAGCACAGCTGTACCGTGAATTCAGCGACTTTTTCCCGGATAACAAGGTCGAGTTTTTTATCAGCTATTACGACTACTATCAACCCGAGGCGTACATTTCCGGGCAGGACAAATTCATTGAAAAAGACCTCTCCATTAATGAAGAAATCCAGAAACTACGCCTGCGTGCCACCAGTTCGTTGCTTTCGGGCCGGCGTGATGTAATCATCGTCTCATCGGTAAGCTGCATTTACGGCATCGGGTCGCCCTCGGAGTACGAAAAACTCATCATATCACTCGAAACCGGCATGGAGATACCGCGAAATACCTTGCTGTATGATCTGGTTGATCTGCACTACACGCGCAAAGACAACGATTTTGGGCGCGGTACCTTTCGCGTTCGCGGCGATGTGGTAGACCTGTATCCCGCCTATGCCGAAGATGCATTGCGCATTCAGTTCTGGGGGGATGAAATTGAAAAGCTTGAAATCTTTGATGTTGATTCAGGCAAAGTGCTCGATACGGTTGAAGAATTTCGCATCTACCCGGCATCGCATTATGTAACCAGCGAAAGCCGGCTGGAGCAGTCGATTGAGCAAATCCGTGATGAGCTAAACTGGCGCGTGGAAGTGCTGAAGGATGAGCAGAAATATCTGGAAGCCAAACGCATTGAGCAGCGTACGCTTTTTGATATCGAGATGATGCAGGAAATTGGCTACTGCTCGGGCATTGAAAATTATTCGCGTTACCTCAGCAATCGCAAGCCGGGCGAACGGCCCTACTGCCTGTTCGATTACTTTCCCGATGATTTTATGCTCGTGGTTGATGAAAGCCATCAAACCGTACCGCAAGTATCGGCTATGTACGGCGGAGACCGCTCCCGCAAACTGGAGCTGGTAGATCACGGCTTCCGGCTGCCCTCGGCCATGGATAACCGTCCGCTTACCTTTGAAGAATGGGAGGGCATGGTGAATCAAGCCATTTTTGTGAGCGCGACCCCGCGCGATTATGAGCTGGAAAAAAGCGGCGGCGTTTTTGTAGAACAGATTATTCGGCCCACGGGGCTTATGGAACCTGAAATTGAGGTCCGCCCGCTGGACAACCAAATTGACGACCTGCTTGATGAAATTCAAAAACGTATTGCTAAAGGGCAGCGCGTGCTATGCATTACCCTCACCAAACGCCTGAGTGAAGAACTGAGTGAATATCTTAAAAACGTAGGTATTTCAGCGGCATATATGCACAGCGACCTTAACGCCATGGAACGGGTGGAGGTATTGTTCAAATACCGGCGCGGTGATTTTGATGTGCTGGTGGGCATCAACCTGCTGCGCGAAGGTATTGATATTCCCGAGCTGGGCTTGGTGGCCATTTTGGATGCGGATAAAGAAGGATTCCTGCGGTCAGAAACATCGCTCTTTCAGATTGTGGGCCGGGCCGCACGCCATGTAGAGGGCAAAGCCATTCTTTACGGCAACAAAATTACCGACAGCATGCAAGCGGTGATTGATGAAACCGAGCGGCGGCGAAAAATTCAACGGGATTATAATGAAGAGCACGGCATCACCCCGAAAACCATTGAAAAAGAGCTGAAACCGCTGGTTGATCCTTCGCTCATTTCTTCTCAAAGTTTTGATCTCGATGAGCTCCCCGACGACAAAGAGCCGCTGGAACATGTAAAAGTAGCTGAAGACGGCATTCAATATAAAGCCAACCCGGCCATGAACGAAGTGACCTTTGAGAGTAAGGAAGAATTCATGGAGTACCTGCAAGATTCCATGTATCAGGCCGCTAAGAATATGGAATTTGAAGAGGCCGCACGTATTCGTGACCAAATTGAGCAGCTGAAAGAGGAATTATAGAACGCAGATGAGACGGAGAGGACAGATTACCGCAGATATAATATTTTTCCGTGCAGATTCGCTTAATCTGCGTTATCCGTGTTCCATTTAAAATAATCAAATGAGTACACTCACATACCTCAAAAGCTTTTTTAAAGATAAAGACGTCGCTTCCGTTACACCAACATCCAGATTTTGTGTGCGCCATGTATGCCAACCCATCAATTTCTCGAAAGATATTACCATTGTAGAATACGGCGCCGGGGCGGGTGTGTTTGCTGATTACTTGTTGGAGAATATGTCCGCCGCCTCAACCCTCATCATGTTTGAAACCAATGCACTGTTGTTTGAAAAACTTCAAGACCGAGATGATCCTCGCATTGAATGCTATCAACAAAGTGTGGAATATGTAGATGAGGTTGTGAGTGAAGAATTAATAGGGAAGGTTGATTACATTATTTCCGGTATTCCGTTTTCTTTTCTTGATGAAGCTGTTCAGGCAGATATACTGCAAAAAAGCAGGGAAATTCTGCGATCAGAAGGCCATTTTTTGGCGTATCAAACTTCGGGGCATCTCAAGGAACCACTGCAAAGGGTTTTCGGGAATATACAAACGGAGTGGGAATGGCGAAACATTCCGCCCATGACGGTTTACCAAGCCATTAATTAAATATAGTTCGAGATAAATCCGCCAGATATGTAGGCCGATTTGCTTAATCGGCCGGTATGATTTACTTATCTACTCGGTCAAGCTGACCGAGCTACATATGGCTTTACGTAGATCGGGCATCCTGCCCGATTGTACGCTTATCTCGTGGCTGACCTCTGGTTGGCCACAACTATATACGCATACCATCGTCCCGTACCAGAGGTACGGAACGAGATAAAGTGGATACTTAAGCCCGGCTTATTTACTTGAAGTGCTTTCTACTATTGCGCGTCCCGGAATCATGATATGCGCCCAAGGCGTTCCGGCTTCCATCAGCCACGGTGCACCCGGTCCGGCCGGTGAGGTGCTCATGCCGGTTGTTTTGGTTGTGCCGTACGGTACATACACCACGGTAAGCGGCTGTCCTTCCATCAATGTGCCGGTTTGATAATTGTAAGCATCCTGCTCGCCCGACAAATTATAAAGTGTCATGGCTTTTTCGGGCATGTTGAGCGTACCCGCCTCCACTTCTTCGCGACGCTTTTTGTCAACCTCTTTACGGGTAAATCCTTGGCCGCGCAGCTCGCGACCCCGGTTCATAAACGGCTCCAGCCCTTTGTAATAACAGGCTACATGAAAATTCGATTTCTGCGGATCATCGGCAATGCAAATAAGCGCATTTTCTCCTTCGCGCAGCGTGGTCCATTCGCCTTCATCATTATAGCCATACACTTTAGCGCCCTCCTGCAATGCCCGGGGGGCTGCCATCACTGCTGCTTCAATTTGTTGATCCGCAGACGGAATGTTTTGCTGGGCCTCTGCACCAATGGTCAGTAAAAAGAAAAGGCAACTGAATACAATAAACTGTTTTCCGATTTTTATCATGCTAAAATATTTTAGACGTTACTGTTAAAGCGTATTAAAAGTATTGAGTGTAAATGAACCCCCATAGGCAGAGCCGCCGGGGTATCAACAAGTAAAAGATACGAAAAAATGATGTTCTTCCATTATAACCCACCCCTGCGCCCTTCCAGAGGGAATTACTGGGTGTTTTTGTGTATCTTTTTTTATCTATTCCGACCCAAGGATCGGGGGAATTAAACCACATAGGAATTAAAATTAACGCTTATACGAAGCCAAATTCTGCTTCCTGTCAATTGAGTACAAAGCGGAAAGTGATGGTTCCCGTCTGGTTTTCTTGAGGCATCTCATCGGGCAGGCGGGAGAAGCGCCATTTGTTAAGGGTACTGATAGCATCGCGATCAATTTCAGGGCTGCCGCTTTTACGAAGAGGAATTACGTTAACCACTCGTCCCTGAGGTGTTACCTCAAATTTAAGCCTGAGTGTAGCCTGCGCGCCCGCAGCGTTTTGGGGGATAGGTTGCACCAGCGGATCGCGGTTTAGTCCTTCAATATTCAGGTTGAACGGCGCGGCTTTCTCGGTTTCATTACCCGTGCCTTGGTCGGCATCGGTTTGCCCTTCAGTTCCTTCGGTATCGCCGCTGGTTTCACCTCCTTCCTGCTGGTTTTGAGCCTGTCGGGCTTTGGGCGGAATAACTACTTCTTCCTTTTCTTCCGTACTGGTCTTTTTTTCGGGGTCCACCTTGTCGGTATCCGGCGTTTCCAGCTCTTCTTCCTTTACCTCCTCGGTTTGATCGGGCACGTCTACCGGCTTTGTGGTTTCGGCCGCTGCCGCTACTTGTTCTTCAACCGGTTCGGGTTGATCGGGTTTCGGCTCCTCGGGCTCTACTTCCGACGGATTGGGACTGGTAGCCACCTGCTCATTCTTTTGTTCGGCGAGCTCGGCCTGCGTACCCGATTGGAAATCCCCAAACTCAACCTCAATAAATGAGGGGCGCACATTCTGGGAAATGGTAAACGAATAAAAAATAAAGAAAACAATCAGCGCGGCATGTACGCCGGCTGTAATCGTAAGCGCAAAACGATCTTCGCTATTTAAGCTTTCCAAAACGTTCATAATATTACCTATTGCGAACCGCGTTCGGTGGCCATAATAATTTTAAGCTCCAACGCCTTGGCTATGTTCATCACACGCACGGCGTTGTCAACTATCGCATCTTTATCTGCCCGTAAAACGAGCGTTCCCTGCGGTTTATTTTGCTTTAAACGCCGTATTTCGCCCGCCAGTTGCCCGCTGCTAATCTGGTTTCCATTCACATAATATTGGCCCTCTTTGGTGATGGCTACAGAAATAAACTGCGTATCGGTCTGGGCGCCGGTTTCGGCGTTGGGTACATCAACCTTGATGCCAAAATTGGTGACAAAAGAAGAGGTCAGCAGAAAGAAAATAAGCAACAGTAATACAATATCCGTCAGTGATGACTGCGAGAAGAGCGACAAAGGCTCCAGGCGTTCGCTATCTTTTCTAAAATCCATTATTCAGCAGGATTAGTGGTTGTTTTTTGTTTTTTTACGGCGGGCGTCTGCAGCAGATCAACAAAATCGGCCGAGGCGTTTTCGAGTTCATGCACCATGCGGTTGATTTTACCCTGCAGAAAATTGTAAAATCCGAGAGCAATAATACCCACGATCAAACCGGTGGCGGTGGTAATCAATGCCTCCCAAATACCGCCGGCCAGTACGCTGGGATTTACATTTCCCTGCAGCGACTGAATATCAATGAAGGCTTCAATCATGCCGGTAACGGTACCCGTAAAACCGATGAGCGGCGCTACGCTGGCAATGGTGGCCAGCCAGTGCATGCGTTTTTCAAGATGAAAAATTTCGGTCTTTCCGGCATTGCGCAGGGCGTTTTGGATATCGGTGATGGGCCGGCCCAGCCGACTAATACCCGCCTTTAAAATACGCGGCAGCGGCTTATCAATACTGTCGCAATGCGAAAGTGCACGCTTGCGTTCGCCGTTTTTGAGCATGCGTTCAATCTTACGCAGCAACCCATCGGTTTCCATGCGGGCATTATTGAGCGAACGCCATCGCTCGGCTATTACATACACAGCAACCAGCGAAAGCAGGAACAGCGGAATCATAAGTACCCCGCCTTCCATTAGCAGACTAAAAAATGACATACTTTCATCGGCTGCAGCATTCAGTGATTCACCGGTAGCTGTTGTATCAACCTGAAGTAACAATAATGTAAGATTCAATAGCATAGATATTTATTTGTTGTATCGTTTGATAAAATAATTTTGGCGGTATGGTTCCGATAATTCCGGAACGGCCTCGCGGGCGTCATTGATTGTTTGAAACTGTCCCAGACCAAGCCGCCAACGTGTTTGCCCATTAGCCTGCCCGGTAAATAAAACCGTGCGATAGTTCTGTTGTTGCAAGCTGTCGGCAATGCTTTGCACGGTAGCACGTCGGAAGAAGGAGTGGACAACCAAGGTGTAGCCTTCGGTGGTTTCCTCGTTGTAGGAGCCGCGCAACCCATAGGGAGTTGCATTCGCCGAAGCTTGATTAACACTATCTGCCACAACCGTATTCTCTTGTGCTGTTGACGACATCAGGCTATCATTTTCAACCGTATTACCCGCAACAGGTTCCGAATCGTTTTGGGTGGTATCCGCGGGTGCCGTCGCCCGGTTATCGGAAGCAGATTGCATAAAATCACTTCCATACAACCACCATGCGCCTAATCCTAATACAATTAGTAGAAGCGCGGCCGTCAAAATAATGCCCAAGGTATTCCGGTCGTTTCCCGTAGATGCAACGACAGGCTTCTCCTCTTCTTGTTCAGAGGCTTGGTTTTTTTCTTCTTTTAAAATTTTCTCGCGAGGCTCTCCATCAGTGCCGGCATCTTCAGCCGGTGGCTGTTGCTTTGGTTTCGCCTGCTCTTCGGCTACCGGAATCGGTGCTTTTTCGGGAATATCGTCGGTTTCTTCTGCTTCAATTTCTTCTTTCCGCGGCTCGCGCTCCTCGGTTACAAATTCAGGCTCTTCAAAAACATCTTCAGTAACCGGTGGTGGTGTTTCTGATTCTTCTACCGGAATACCTGCCCCTGATTCTTTGAAGGGTTCCATCAATTCGATGGGCTCCATCCCTGCATATTTTTGATTGATTTCGGTCTGTAGCTTTTTTGATGGCTCAAAATAAATTTCACCCTCCACCTTACTAAACGTCCCAAATCCGTCGATATTAAACCGACGGTTGGATTCCGTGGCCTCCTGAATGCGCTCGGATAGGGCCTCCAAGTTTTCGCGTACCTCTTCTGGACTTCGTCCGGTTTTATCAGCCAGCAGAGCAACCAGTTTTCCTTTGTCAATAACCATTTTAATTTGAGCCTTCGGGTATAAATTCAATAGTATCTTTAGGCGGCATCATCACCACGCGGCCGTCCTGATACTGCTGCTGATACTGTTTTTGATGATCCATGCGAAGTACACCCACGCCCTCCAGTTCCACATCGCAGCGGTGAGAAATTTGATTGCGTACTACCTCGGTAAAGGCCTGTAAAAATTTGTCATCCATAGTATTAAAATTTAAACGTTATTCCGCCGTAAACCTGCAGCGGACGTTCTTGGTAGCCGCGCCATACTTCATAATTCTGATCCAGCAAATTCACGCCCTTGGCATAGGCTCCCAGATTGTCAATGATTTCTATATCAAGCCGGGCACCGACCAGTATAAAACTGTCAATGGCATTATTGTTGGCAATATTTGTTTCACGCTCACCGGTAAAATTGGCCCATCCCTCAATAGTGATACGTTCAATAGGTTTGAATGAGGTGCTGGCGTTAATGCCCCAGGTTTCTTCAAACGGAATTTGCGCGCCGCCGTTAAGTTCAGGGTTTTGTGTATAGACCTGTGCGCTTACCCAAAATCGCTCCGGTAATAACTGATGCGTAATCCCCGCGAAAAGCTTGAAGTTCGTGGCATTTTGATAGTTAACGGTATAATTGTCTATACCGTTGCCGGCCGGGTTTGATACGCTGCCGGGTGTAAAAAAGGCGTAATCTTGCGCGTTAGAATAGGTCACCCCGCCGTGAATTTTGCTGCCCCTGTAATATTTGATGAATGCTTTTCCGGTAACATCAAGCGAATAGGTGTGGCGTAAATTGTTGCTAAATCCCAGAAAGCGGTTACGCTCATGCAACTGTTCAACCGAACTCAACTGTGGTTTGCCCTCGGCTTTTCCGGTTATTTTAAGGCGGTCGCCAAACCAATGGTCTATTTTCAAGAGTCCGCCGGGATAGACTTTGTCTTCGACTGGATTAGACGCATAAAAAACATTGGCCTCGGCATGCACATTGGTTTGATAATTAAACAGCCGATCATAGGCCACCCCGCCCTGCAACGTAGCCCACGTTTCGCTTGGTTGAATATTCGGTTCATAGCTGCCGCCACGTGCACCTGCATTCAGGGTGATACTTTCACCGGCATTGCCCAGCGCCCATCGGCTGGAAAATGAGCCGTTGTAGGTCAATTCTTCAATGATTCCGCCGAGGGCATCATCCCTAAAAGTGGTGCTAAAGTTGCGAACGTTAGCCTGTAATTTCCATCCGGTTACTTCATTGGCAAACCGGCTGACTTCCGCACCGCCATTAAATCCTTCATGTTCAATACGAGAGATGGTTGCATTGGGCGTTGTACTGTTTCCAAAATTGGCTGATTGATTAAAGTCGCTTTGCACGCCCCCATGCAATCGAAGTTCAGTTTTTTCATTTAGCCGGGTGCCAAATTCTCCGTTGGCCGTTAAGAAACGGAAACTTGAGGGGCGGTCATCCAAGTGGCCGTCCGAGGAAGAAAAATCTACATCACCCCCAACATAACTTTGGGTGTTGATGGGAACAGCAGCCCAGAAATTTATTTCGGGACTGATATAGCTGCCGGCGCCCGCGCGGGTGAATACATTTATATCTTCTGCCGACCGCAGTGCTGTATAATCGGGCGGGGCCGGTCGGGAAAGTTCACTCACGGGCAGATTGGCCACTACCGCGTCTCCGGATTCCATAAAAGGTTGCCGATTGGGATCAATTTGATAGATGCGCAAGTTGGGATCGAAACCTAAAATGGGTTGGCGGCTCAAGCCCGGAAACCGTGCTCTGAATTCACCACGAATTTCAATATCCTGCGGGTCAATGCTCGGCAATAACGTGCTTTCTTGATCTTGCTGGGCAAAAACAGCCGCCGGGGCACAAAATCCGGTAATAAGAAATACACTTATCAATGCAGAAAATATGGATGTCTTCATAGGTATGCGGTATTGTATACGCTTGGAGTGATATTTCTTAACCAAACCATGCTTTAATTTAATTATAACTTACCAATGATTTTATTATACGCCTAACGTTACCATCAGTTTCTTAATTTGTAGATTCAGCCTGGTTAGCGTCCGGAACCTGTCCGCGCTTCGCCTGCCTCCACTTATCAAGGGCCAGCGCCACAGGGGTGAACAATACCACCATTAATACCGTAGCGGCATGCGTCACCGTTGCATAGGCTAAACCCGTAACAGCCGGCACGGCAAAAAGTACCATCAGCGATTGTTTTACAAAATAGTGATAGGTGCCCAGCCCGCCGGGTGAAGGAATAGCAATACCAATGGCTGAAATTACCGTTATCGTTATCGCTTCAAGAATGCCCAACCCATACACTTCCTGCATATTGAACATCCAAAATGGGATGTATGACATGAGCGTGTAGCAGGTCCAGATCAACACCGTATAAAAAATAAACAACCACCAGCGCTTTACTTTGCGTACGGCCAATAGGCCCTCTTTAAACTGCCCAAGCCCTTCCCTTACTTTTTGCAACCATACATCAACTTTTTCAATACGGGTGGCCAGATATTGTACCCCCTTTACCACCAAATAGCCTGCGAGTGCTATAAGACCAAGCGTTAAAATAGACCAGAACGTGGTGATAAGCGGAACGCCCTGGGTTAGCAGGTTCATGGTATCATTCCCAAAAATTTGGCGCAGTAAACCAAAATCAGAAATCAGGTACACAGCTACTACAATCATCAACAGAATCATAGTAAGCAGGTCAATAATACGCTCCAGTACAATGGTGCCAATGAGCTTAGATGAGTTTAGGTCTTCTTTTTTGGCTACATATACCGGGCGGGTTACTTCACCGAAGCGCGGCCCCACCATGTTCAGCAAATAGCCGGAAAGCACACCGGCGACCAGTGTTACGCTGCTCAGCTCTTTTTTTTCATGTTCAATAAGCAGGCGCCAGCGCTCGGCGCGTAAAATATTGCTCATCAGCAGGGTGAGCCCGAAGGGTAAAATCCAGCCAAAGCTGATGGTTTTGGCGTAATCCCAAAGTTCTTGCAGGCGTACATTGCGAAATGCCAACCATAAAAATATGCCCCCGATACTTAAGGCAAGAACGGTTTTGATAGTTTTTTTTAACATCCAAATTAATTACGCATGTCTATAATCTCGGCATCAGCCGGATATTGAAGTTCAAAGATGTTGTTACGCTTTTCCTTAAATGCACCGCCTGTAAAGGTGGTGGTTATCAAGTTATCGGCGGGATCTTTAACAAAAATTTCCATCGGTACCAGCTCCTCATTCAGGGTGATGCGCACTTGTCGAAACAGCGCAAACGGATCAGCCGAACTTAGGGTGATGATATGCCGGCTGCCTTTCTTTTGCTGCTGATTAATGGTGTAGGTTGAATCGATGCCGTTTAAAATGCGCGAAGGGGCAAAGTCATCTTCTTCGGGCACATATTCGCTTATAATCAGCCGGTTTCGCTGGCCGTCATACACCCGAGATAATTTCCCGTCAATGGCTACACGCTGGGAGGGGCTTTCCACTTTGTACTGCTCTTTACCCACCCATATTTGGCCGCTGTTTTTTACGGTATCCTGCGTGTAGGAATCGATATAGCGATGCGTAAAGTTGGCCTCAAATACCTGCCCGTTTTCAAACTTTTGTTTAAGTTGGTCGTAGGGCGTTTGCGCTTGTGCGGGTTGAACAGACCATAAGAGTGCAAGCGCAAAAAAAACAATGCTCAATACAAAAGATCGCAAGTGTTTCACTTTAAATGCCCTAAACACTAATTTCCGGGGCCGTTCTAACCCACCCCTGCACCCCTCCCGGGGAGGGGAGGACAGCTTCCCTTCTTGAGAGGGAATTAAGGGGTATACAATTTTTTGTAACTGATTCATAGAAAAAAATCTCTTATTCAATGCGATACCTATTTATTACCGATCATTTTATTACCGATCATATTCCTCCAGATTATCCAGCAATTCATTGAGTTCTTCCTCATCATCAACCAGTACGTCGCGAGCGGTGCTGCCCTGATAGGGCCCGACCACTCCCGCGTTGTAGAGCTGATCAACGATGCGGCCGGCGCGATTATATCCAATTTTTAACTTGCGCTGCAGCAGCGACACCGAGCCCTGCTGATGTAGCACAATGACTTTGGCCGCGGCCTCAAAATATTCGTCAATATCATCCAAGGGGTCGGGTATATCCGCGCTTCCGGATCCTTTCTCTTCTTTTTCCGGCAAGTGAAACGGATGCTTATACCCGCGCTGATTACCAATAAAAGCGGTTATACGCTCCACCTCCTCGGTGGAAACAAAGGCATTTTGGATACGGGTCATGCCGCTGCCATTGGTGAACAGCATATCACCCCGGCCCACCAGCTGATCGGCCCCGCCGGTATCAAGGATCGTACGCGAATCTACTTTCGATGCTACCTGATACGCCATACGCGCCGGAAAGTTTGCCTTAATAGTCCCGGTAATTACATTTACCGACGGACGCTGCGTGGCTACCACCAAGTGAAGCCCTACCGCCCGAGCAAGCTGTGCCAGCCGTGCAATAGGCTCTTCAATTTGTTTGCCGGCGGTCATCATTAAATCGGCCAACTCGTCAATAATTACCACAATGTATGGCAAGTGGCGGTGACCCAGCTCTTCGTCCAGCTCACCTGCCTCGAATTTTTTATTATAATCTTTTATGTCACGAACCATAGCCATTTTCATCAATTCATAACGTTCGTCCATCTCCAGTGTGAGACTTTCTAACGTTTCCATCGCTTTGGTAGTATCCGTGATGATGGGTTCTTCAGCGCCCGGCAGTGTGGCCAAAAAGTGATTTTTGATGTTGCGGTACAGCGAAAGCTCAATCTTTTTAGGATCAATCATCACAAATTTCAGATCATCCGGGTTGCATTTATACAACAGGCACGTAATGATGGTATTGATGCCCACCGATTTACCTGAACCTGTTGCACCGGCTATGAGCAGATGCGGCATCTGGGTGAGGTCAATTAAAAACACTTCGTTCTCGATGGTTTTACCGAAGGCCACCGGCAGCTCGGCCTCGGTTTCTACAAACTTTTTTGTATTGATGACTGATTTGATAAAAACCGTTTCACGCGCACTATTGGGTACCTCAATCCCCACAGCTGAGCGACCCGGAATGGGCGCAATGATGCGCAGCCCGTGGGCGGCCGTGGCCATCTTCAGATCATTCGCGTAGCTTTCAATCTTGCTGATTTTTACGTCCGGCGCGGGATCCAGTTCATATAAAGTAACCGTGGGACCGACGATAGCGTTGATGCTGAGGATCTCAATATTATGGCGCTTCAGCTTATCAAGAATAATGCGCTTGTTGTTCTTAATTTCATCTAAATCAACCTCATTGCCTTCGTTGGGTGGGGAATCAAGAATATCAATGCTGGGAAACTTATACTTAATTTCCGGTACCTCTTTGGCGCGATCTTTATTCTGGCGCTCCAGCTCGCGCGCATCGGCTTCTTCATCACCCTTGCCTACATACACCTCCATATCCACGTCGTCCTCCTCGGCTTCGGCAATTTTCTGGGTTTCTTCTTTGTCTATAATGGCTCGCTGGCGCTGGTCTAACCCCTCTGTTTCCTCTTCAGCCTGTTGGCGGCGCTGCTCATCCTGCTTTTGGGAGCGCTCTACTATTTCATCAATCGTTTGTTTTTTCTCGGGCTCCGGGTCGGGTTTTTGAGGCTTGGGTTCCGGCTTCGAACGCTGCTCTTTCATTTTCTTTTCGGCCGCTTGCTGCTGTTTTACTTCGCGCACTTTGGCCTGTTCTTCTTTTTTCTTTTGGCGGGCCTGCACGCGTTCATTCCATGACGATTTTAGATCGTTAGTCCAGTTCTTAAAACGATCAACCGTTTCCTGCAGGTCGCGATCCAGCATGGCCAACAGCGTAACCATAAACAGCACCGTTAAAATAACGATGGAACCCATACCCATAATATTTTTGAACAGGGCCGCAATGCCCAGGCCCGTTTCTCCGCACCATGTGGATGCAAACCAGGCGTATTCGCTGTAAAACCACCCCAGCAGTGTTGAAAGCAAAACCATACTCCAAATACCAAAGGCGGTAGGCCACAGCATTTGACGAATATTTTTGTCGCGAAAAACAAACCAGCCCAAGCCGGTTAAAATGAGCGGAATAATAAAACTGGTGTATCCAAATAGCACATATACAAAGAAATGCGCAATATGAGCTCCCATCACCCCAAGGCCATTTTGGATGCGGCGGGCCAGCCCATAGTCCATGGAAAATAAATTACTGAAAGAAATTTCCTGTGCCAGGGCGTAATCGCCGGGGTGGTAGGTGAGAATACTGAGCCCCAGCAGTACGGCTACTGCTATAATGAGGATGCCAAGAATTTCCAGTTTTCGGGCTTGTGAAAGTCCGCCGGTTAAGCTGCCCGAACTACTTTTCTTTGCCATGAAAGTCGGTAATAATTCCTTCGTTTAACACCGGTAACACGTCCATTACATTTAATTTGCAGGAATGTAGAATATCCTGTTCATCAATGACACCCTGCAAGCGCATTGCATGGTTTGACGTTTTAACGGCCGTTTGTATATCATCACTAAATTTTTCATAAAGTCCAAAAGCTACCCGTACCCCGTCTTTGGCTTTTTGGGGCAATTTTCCTTCGTTAAGTTCGTAAATAATGTTCCCAGCACAAAGTGAATCTTCGAGAGAGAGCCGGCCTCTCCATCCCGCACAAACGAGTGCTATATCGCCCTCAACCGATTTCAGCTTGTCAATCACACTACTTAGATTTAAAAAACTGCCGATTATTACTTCTTTGGCAATCGTTGCTTTTTTTACGGCCTTGGTTCCGTTGGTCGTATTCAAAATTATCGTTTTTCCTTCCACCACATCAGCCGTGTATTCAAGTGGCGAGTTCCCAAGGTGGTAGCCTTCAATTTTTTTGCCATCCTTCTCGCCACAAAGCAAATATTGTGGAGAATCCAGGCTTTGCGAAATTCGTCCTGCAGCGTCCATGTTATCCACCGGAATGATTCCTTTTGCACCGTTTTCGATGGCTGTAACCATCGTGGAACTGGCACGAAGCACATCAATAATAACCACGGTTTTTCCCCGCATATCCTCTTCCTGAAAGGAAGGAACGGCCATAAATACATCAATTGAATTTTTCATAAGTAACTCTCTCTCTATACGTTATATGCTTAAATTAGATATTATTTTTGAATCCATTATTTTATACAAATGGTGGCTTTACAACGGTTGCTTCTGCTGTTCGTTTACGCACCTGTATATGAACCGTACTCTCTTCCTCCGATTTTTTTATCGGCACGTATCCCATAGCAATATTTTTGCCCAGCGTGATGGAACGCGTGCCACTTGTAATGCGACCAATCTCGTGCCCCTGCTCATCAACAATGGCATAGCCCGAGCGCGGAATAGCGCGCCGGTCATCAATTTTGAGTCCCATCAATTTTCTGTTGATCCCGTTTTCTTGAACCTTTTGAAGGGCTTCTCTGCCAATAAAATCGCCTTTCTCTAATTTCGTCAGCCAGCCCATGCGCGCCTCCAGCGGGTTGGTCTCTTTGGTGATATCATTTCCATACAGTGCAAAACCCTTTTCCAGCCGCAGCGTATCGCGCGCGCCCAATCCACAGGGTTGAATATTAAATTCATTGCCCGCTTCCATGACAGACCGCCATATTTGGTCGGGGTCAGCTTCCTTTTTGTTGAAGTACAATTCAAATCCTTTTTCACCGGTATAGCCCGTAGCCGAAATAATTACATCACCAAAACCGGCCAGGGTGCCCATTTCAAAGGTATAGAATTTTATTTCAGATAAATCTGTGCTGCTCAGTTTTTGCAGCGTTTCCAGCGAATTGGGGCCCTGCACGGCCAGCAAACACATCTCGGATGAGTGATTTTTTAGCTCGGCATCGAAGGAGTTGTGCTCCTCAATCCATTCAAAGTCCTTATCAATATTAGAGGCATTGACCACCAGCATGTATTCATTTTCGGCCAGCATATAAACCAGCAGGTCATCCACAATACCACCGTCATCATAACACATGGCTGAATATTGCGCCTTTCCCGGCTTCAACTTGGAAGCATCATTAATCGTTACATACTGAATAAGCTTGAGGGCCTGCGGACCGGATACAAAAAACTCACCCATGTGGGAAACATCAAACATACCCACACTATTGCGTACGGCATTATGTTCATCTTTAATTCCGGCATACTGCACCGGCATCTCCCAGCCGCCAAAATCAATCAGCTTGGCACCGGCTTGTTTATGGATGTCGTAAAAGGGGGTTTGGTTAAGCATTATCGGATTACGTTTGTTGCTTATAACTCTTTTCAGGATAACATCTCTGATTCTAACTCTCATAATAGGCAAGAGTTCAGGATAGCGGATACCAGATGCCGGATAGTTAATATCAGGAATCCGGGATCCAGCATCTGATTCTACAAGCCAAGAAGTTAACCATTTATGAATAGAATGGAGAATGAATTTTTGGCGTGTCGTTACGCTTCCGCAACGGAGCGACGGAACCAGTAGATCTATACTATTATTCACCCTCATGCCGGCGCCTAAACTACGCCAAAAAATTGCTTGCCATAGTTTATGCGTAAGCTGGCTTCGATTAGCAGGTCCGCTCCGGCATGAAACAGGTGAAAACAAATGTAGGCCGATTTGCCAAATCGGCCGGTGTGATTTATTCTCCAGATGCACAAAAAATGGGTCATGGTTGAGCCCGCAGAACGGGAGCGATTAAGCAAATCGCTCTACATATCTTGATCTGCCTGTCCACTCGGTTAAGGGGTATGATCTACGTACGGTTTTATGTAGATCGGGCAGCCTGCCCGATTAATATTGTCATCCCGAACGCAGTAAGGGATACCGACAGTGGTCGGTGCAAGTTCTCAAATGCATAATATTGTTCGGAGGTACTCCCAAGGAATGCAAGCACAACCTCCTCACAACGTGGGATATTGCTTACCATAATTTTATGCATAAGCTGGCTTCGATTAGCAAGTCCGCTCCGGCATGAAAAGGCAAAAAAAATGTAGGCCGATTTGCTTAATCGGCCAGTATAATTTCTTACCTACTCGGTCAAGCTGACCGAGCTACATGCAGCTCTACATAGATCAGGCAGCCTGCCCGATCATTTTGAATTATCATGGGTACGTTCGTTACGCCCTCATCCTGCACCGACGGTGGTCGGTACATCCTTCTCCCCGGGGAGAAGGACCGAGGTTAAGGGGCATTTCCCTAACACATGGAGGCCACCACGAAGGTGGACTCCATCAAACATTGCCGAAGTACTGTTGAGGGGTCACTTTTTTCTATTTGATTATATCGTTTAGCATCTCCGCTTAATTGCTTATCTTTACAGGTTTGAAATTAACCTAAGCTGCTTTCTTAAATGTCTATTAACAAGCAACAAGTGCGCTCGGCTCTCACCCACGTGATACACCCGCAGGGCGATAAAGATCTGGTCAGCCTGAATATGATTGAAGACCTGGTGGTGCAGGATAAATTTATTGCATTTACTATTGACCTGCCCGACAAGGACCCCAAACTGGAAAATACCCTGAAAGAAAAATGTCGGGAAGCAATCCATAAATTCGTAGATCAAGACGCGGTGCTGGACATCACCACGGCGGTAAATATTTCTAAATTTGGGAATGATGAGCCGGAATCCTCGGAGCCTGCCTTTCCCGGTCAGGGCCACCGCCAGAAGGAACAACAGCAGGAGCACGATGAAGAAGTGTTTCCCGGCGTCGATAATATTATTGCCGTTGCTTCCGGCAAGGGCGGCGTGGGTAAATCTACGGTGGCGGTGAACCTGGCTTGTGGGTTGGCCCGCACCGGTGCCAAAGTTGGCCTGCTTGATACCGATATCTATGGGCCCAGTATTCCCACCATGTTCGGCAGCCATGAGCGGCCGAACATCACGGCCCATAAAAAACTAATTCCACTCAAAAAACACGGGGTTAAATTTCTATCCATGGGGCTGTTGGTTGATCCTGACCAAGCGATGATCTGGCGCGGGCCCATGGTGACCAGCGCTGTCAAGCAATTTATGCAGGAAGTAGAATGGGGTGATCTGGATTATGTGGTATTGGACCTGCCGCCCGGCACCGGCGACATTCAGCTGACCATAGTCCAAACCGTACCGCTTACCGGCGCCGTGGTAGTTTCAACCCCCCAAACGGTTGCACTCGATGATGCCCGCAAAGGGGTGGCCATGTTTAAGAAAGTAAACGTACCCGTGCTCGGTATCGTGGAAAATATGGCGTACTTCGTCCCCCCGGATATGCCCGAAAAAAAATATCATATCTTCGGCAAGCACGGTGCCCGCGAACTGGCTGAGCGTATCGGCGCTAACTTTTTGGGTGAAATACCGCTGGAGCAAGCCGTTCGCGAAAGCGGCGACAATGGCAAACCTATTGTGATGGAAGAGGGACTTGAATCAAAATCGGCGCAGGCCTTTGTGGAGCTTTCGAATAATGTAATTCAGCAGCTGGCGATCCGAAACCAAGAGCAAGCGGCGACCGAAAAGGTTGATATTACGATAAAGCCGTAAGTGCAGATTAAATGGATTGCCACAGAATATCTGGTTTTGCACCGAAGGTACCGAACCAGATATGAGGAAAAAGGGGACGAATAATTTATTTAATCAACGCTTAGAAATGAACCGGTTTTTATCGAAGAAAAGCTGTCTGAGAATGACGGGCTTCGATCGCGTTACCGTTTACACGTGCCGGGCGTCATTCAAGTCCTTTTCTTCGCGACTTTTTACATCCATTTTTCCCTAAGGGATGCCATCGGCGTTGGTCGTTCAAAAAATGGATAAGTAAATAACTGAAAATTTTCACCCGGTAGAAGAGTAAATTAACACACCCCGCTCCCACACAAAAACGTGTGGAACCACCCCTCTTGATAGAGGGGATTATTCATTTATTAAACCGCTCATCCATCACCTTTTTGCGGTAGCTAAAAATCTCGTCCAGCTTGCTGCTTATGATCAGGGAATTCGCGATTTTTCCGAATGGACCATAGGGCGGCACGTACCGCACGTGGTCAATCATTTTAATGCCACTTTCGGTTTCTTCCAATCCGTGGTAATGATACCAAAAGGTGTATGGGCCCAGCCGCTGCTCATCCACAAACTGCTTTTCGGGGATAATATGTTTCAGTTCTGTCACCCACTCAGAGGCGCCGAAAATGGGCAGCGTAACCTTATACTCAACCAGTAAGCCGTTATGCATTTTATCCGGAACATCGGTGATGATCGTAAAATCCATCTCCGGCGGGGTGATTTCATTCAGGTTTTCGGGCCGGGAAACAAATTCCCAGAGTTCTTCTATGTTGGCATCTAAAACTTGCTCCTGATAAAGTTGATACATGGCAGGTAGCGATTTGAGATTAAATCACCCCAACAGCTTCTTGGCCATATAAATTTCAATTTGCTTGTTGTGAATATTTAATTGTCATCCCCCTAACCCCCTTCCTCCAAAAGAGTGCCTTTGGCAAAAGGGGGACAAAAACCCCTTGCCTGATTCCGCGCCTCAGGTGCGGAACCTAAAGAGGTTACAACTTAAATGTGCCGGACCCGAGGTCCGACATGAGGTTGAGGCTTCGGCAGACAGACCGTTAATGGGAAAGGTGGTCAAATGGAAGTGGGGAAAAAGTAAATCACCCCGCAATATTATTGATGCCGTCGTAAATGAACTGAATAGACAGGGCCGCGAGAATTACCCCTAAGAAACGTTGAAGAATTTCATCACCCGTGCGGCCGATGATTTTTTTGAGGTAGGTTGAGGTAAGCATTCCAATTAAGGTCATGAGTAAAACAACGCCAATGGCCACAATTACGGAAACATTCTCTGCGGTGGTTGTGGAATTGGAGAAGAGTAAAATAGCCAAAGTCAGCGCGCCGGGGCCAGCCAGCAGCGGAATGGTCATGGGAAATACGGAAATGTCTTTGAGCTGCGAAGGGGAATCATATTCCTTATCGTCGGTGATCATATTAAATGCCGTATAAAATAGCAGCAGTCCCCCGGCAATGCGCAGCGAGTTGATGTTGATGCCCAGCAGGTGCAATAAATCTTCCCCGTAATTGCCGAATACCAAGAGCAGCACCGCCGAGATGATAATGGCTTTAAAGGCCATGGTTTTGCGATGCTTTTTTTCGCCTTCGGGGATGAGGGAATGAAAGACCAGCGCCGCGCCAATGGGATCAATGATGACAAAAAAACCTGTAAGTGCGTTGAGGAATGTAGGGAAATCCATCTTGTTAAAATTACTTGCGTTCAGTTTCAGATTAAAATTTAGCCATGTAAAATCATTTTGCACTTACATCCCCCACGATCCGACGGCTGTCGGATCGCACCCCCTTCTGCCAAAGGCACTCCTTCGGAGGAAGGGGGATTTTCCCTTACCGCTGGCTGAGGCCCAGCAGAAAATGCCAGATGGTTAAGGCTGCCAGTTTCACGGTTTGCCCGTCGCGGTCAAATTTGGGATTTACCTCCGACAGATCAAAAGAGCTGACCTGTTTATTTCGTCCGGCAAGATAAGCAGTAGTCAGCCATAAATCGGGCTGCAAACCATTGGTGCAGGGTGCGCTTACGCCGGGTGCAAAGGCCTGGTCCACCGCGTCCATATCAAGGGTTACCATCAGGTGCTCACTTTCGTGTGCATGAAATAGTCCCGAAATAGTGGTGATATTCGTTTCATCTTTGAAGTGATATTGCCCTCCATTTTGTTCAATATATTCGAGGTGGGATTTTGCCACGGCATGGGGTTGCAGTCCGGCCGCCAGATACGTTTCACAGCAATTGCTTTCGTGCTCAATGGCCTGACGAAAAGAAGAACCGGAATGCGCTTTACCACCTTTAAGCGGACGAACATCGGTATGCGCATCTACATTAAGAATAGCTGTTTCCAATTCCGCCTTGGCGTATCCTAAAAAATGACCAAAAGCCGTTTCATGTCCGCCACCCAGAATTATCGGGACGATATCCTGTTCTAAATAGGCGGCAACAATTTTGGCTAACATTTCCTGATCCGCTGCGACATCACCCGTAACCTGAACGTCTCCAACATCATTTGTATGCTCAATCAAGCTTATAAATTGATCAGGCTTTTCAGCGTCAGGCGTCATTTTATACAACGCTTGCCGAATAGCGTCAGGAGCTTCCGCTGCGCCGGGGCGACCGCCGTTGCGTTTCACACCTTCATCAGAGGGGAAGCCGATGAGAACGACTTTTGGTTGCTCATCATTCGGAATGCCTTTGGATACGTAATGCCCTATGCGTTTGTCATCAGCATCTACATCTGGAAGGTCAATTTTGCTTGGAATTAACTTGGCCAATGGTACAAGAGGGTTATGATTTTATCAATTAGAGGCGTTTGCAAATTCCATTGCCATATCGAATTCCGAGCATTTGGGATGAGAAATCTATGTTTTCAATAATTGGGTCATTGCTTAAAGCCTCAAAACAAAGATCTCTCTCCGCCGGCTGGCGGATCGAGATGACAGCTTCGGTTTTAAAGTTTTGCAAAGCTTTCCATTAACTAATACAGTGACGAAATACGGTTTCAATTTTTATCATAATGCCTTATCAGGAAAAATAATCCTCATCTTTACACGCTTTGCTTAGTAATTCATTCAGCACTTCTGCCTCTTCTACATCAAGTCCGCAAAACATATCATCTATACCGGGCAATGCGGCATCTAATTCATCTAATTTCTTTAGCCCTGATTCTGAAATAGTCACACAAATCTGCCGGGCATCTTCGGGATGTGTACACTTTTTTACTAACTCCTTTTCTTTAAGACGATTTACCATTCGGGATGAATCGGTCATGCGATTAATCATCCGTTCGCTTATATCTTTCGTGCTAAGACCATCAGGATGTTCCTTTTTTAGAATCTGCAAGATATTAAATTGCTGATAGGTAATAGCATACGGCTCCAAAAGGCTTTTTATCTTATTCTTTAATTGTTCGGAAGTGTGAAATACATTGAACCATAATTTTTGCCACTCACGACTGTCCTTTATTTGTGGGAGTATTTCTTTCATGAGGATCTTGGTTTGTGCGATTATCTAAACATCTTTTGGTTAGCTAAAGATAGTGATAAAATAAAAGACCCGCATGACACGGGCCTTTTATCGTTAATTTATCTGCAGGTTAAACTGTTGCTTTTTCTTGAAGCGGCTTGGCCTCGGGGAAATCAACCGGGAATTTTAATGTGTTATGCACAAAATTAGAGAATACCTTTGCAGATATCAGTCCAACTAAATCCATAAAGTTCTCTTTATCATATCCGGCCTCGTGGAAAGCATCCAAATATTTTTGATCTGGGTTGCCTTTGGTTTCCATCAGCGCTTTTGCAAGCTGTGTGAGCGCCCGTAGTTTGGAATCATCCGTTGTAGCTGACCGAAGGCTTGCAATTTCCTCCTCAGAAAAACCTGCATTCTGTCCCAGCATGGTGTGAGCGGACAGACAATAGGAGCATCCGTTTACTTCAGAAACAGCCAAGTAGATAGCCTGAACTTCTTTTCCGGAGAAACTTGCGGATTCCAATGTGGTTGAAAGATCCAAGTCAGCCTTTAACGCTTTATGGGAGTGGCCCAATGCGGCGTAAAGGTTCGGGATCATTCCCATTTGGCTTTCTATGCCTTCCAGAATTTCCTGTGATTTCTTTGAGAGTTCGTCTTTTTTAGGTATTGTTAAGTGTTAGTTATGATTTATGAAGAAGGGTGAATAAAATTTAAACTGCGCTTTGTCTTGCTGCTCCAAATGCTTCTCCTGCTGTCCAAATGGCAGCTCCAATCAGTATCAAATCTTTGGCTACAAATTGTGCCGTAAAGCTCAGTGCCGGAAAACTCATGCCTTCTTGAATCATGCCGGGTGTAGTGAGCAAAAAAGTTGCCGTAAGCGTAAATATGGATATTGCTATGCAGCTGCCTATTGCTGAGAGACGTGCATTAACCGGCCGCAGCGCAATCAGCACTCCCGTTATAATTTCTATGGTACCAATAAAGGCTGCCACGCCAGTAACACTTCCTATGGCAAGCATCCAGGATATAAACGGACTGTTTGATATTAAACCTTGGATTAATTCGACTTCGTAGGTGAAAAACTTCAGGCTTCCGACCCATATTAATACGATAGCCAGTGCATAGCGGGTAACAAATTTCCCGGCCTTGTTAAACTTTGTGCTTAGATCATCCATAATTTTTGATAATTGAATTAAAATTAAAACCCAATTTAATGTTATAACATTAAAACTCAAACATTAATTTATGTTTAATTATTGATTGCTTCGTTCAGTTTTATCTATACGGAATTAAAGATTGAGCGTAACCTTCCTTATTCCATAAAAAGAGAATGTTCTATCAACTCCAAAGTGATCAATAATACTAACTATCTGGTTAAATTAATTATACCATAGAATGCAACGCTACCCGATTGCCTTCGGTGTCCTCAAAAACGGCCATATAACCGTATTCTTCGGTAATCTGCTGCTTGGGCTGAAGAATTTTTCCGCCGCCGGATTCCACTTTGTCCAGCACTTTTTGCAAATCGGGATTGGCATTAAAATATACCAGCGGACCTTCATGACCGGGATGATAAAAATCTTTGTGCTGGCATAGGGCGCCGCCTACTCCATTCTCTTCCACCGGAAACATTGCCATTTTTAGCTCCTCCCCCAAATCCATATCTATCATTTCGATATCAAAAATGTGTTGATAGAATTTTTTTGCTCTGCTTATATCCTCGGCCGGTATTTCAAACCAGGCTGCTGCGTTTTTCATTTTTTTTGCCATGAGGTCTCCCATTAGTTAGAGGTTGAATAAAAATAGTACAGCAAAAAGTAATTACTTACAACCGGATTGATTTTTCTAAAATTTTTCCAGTAGTGTCCAAAACGTTTTTCAAATATAAAAAAAGTGCTCTTTGGCTATTCTAAAAGGTAATTATTTCGGAATACGGTTTTTAAGCCCATGAGTTTTCCTCCAATGGTCTTGTTCATTTTCTTTGCTGACCCAAAGAAAACGAACCAAAAGCCCCGAAGGGATGCCTATGGCGAAAAGGTCCTTTTTCGAAGGTGTTTGGGTACGGTTTTTTACAAAAACCTAACCCAATCGCCATAAAAAGCGAACCGGCAGCTCTCAGGGGCTTTTTATGGCTACACTGACGAAAAAGAGGGATATATGTCTTATAGTTTTAATGCTATCCATCCGATTAATCATCATGTATTTCCAACGTTTAGGACGCTATTGAAATTTCTCCTCTAAATCCATTCTTGGTCTTCAACTGCTACCGTTCGTTCGGTTTTTACATTGCCGGTATGGCCCGTTTGTTTAGGCTCAAAAAGCATCACCCGACACTCTTGCTCCGCCACCGGCTTGTGTTCCACGCCTTTTGGCACAATAAAAAAATCTCCTTCTTTAAGCTGAATATCCCGGTCTCTTAACTTAATGGTTAGTGCGCCCTGTATTACCATAAAAAGCTCATCTTCCTGCTCGTGGGCGTGCCAGTCAAATTCGCCCTCTAATTTCGCCAGCTTTACATATTGACCGTTCAATTCACCCGCGATCTTTGGACTCCATTGATCACTGAATGATTCAAATTTCTGCTTTAGGTTTACTTTTTTGTCTACCATATTTATTTGTTGATACTGTTACTCCTATAACCCTGTCAGGGGTGCTTATAATTAATTTTTTTAATCAAATTTGTATTCTTTAGGTATTTTCATTCCTTCATCATGTGCAGCTTTGAAATTATCTATTCCTCCGAACTGATTTAAAGTCTCTTTCTTATTTATTCTTGACTTCTTTTCGGACAAATAAATTGGATATGAAGAATGGGGGTATTGCTTATAGTCATCTACCAAACCATGAAGCTCCGGATTTCTATGAATATACGATACTAAATTACAGAAATAATTGTCTTCATTGACATTGATTCTTTCAAAAGGTCGTTCAAATAATGAGCCAGTACGATTATACTTTTTATTTAAAGCTTGCGTATAACCATTAAAAAGATGAGATAATTGTTGACAGACGAGTTTTGGAGTCCATTCGTTTTTTGTGAGTCTGCTCTTTACTTTTTTGTCAATCAGGGCATCATCTAACATCTTCTGCATTTCTTTTGGGCTTCGAACCCGTACCAATAGATGAAAGTGGTTTTTCAACAAACAGTAGGCATACGTGTCCAACACAGGATAACAATAATGGGCATATCTTTTAAGAAAAAACTCATAATTAGCCTCCTCAATGAATAAATTTTCTTTATTATTTCCCCGATTATAAATATGATAATAGCGTCCTTCTAATAATCGTTCTTTCATGTTTTGAACTTTAAATACACCCTGACAGGGTTTGAAACCCTGTCAGGGTTGAATTGTTACTTAATTACCCTTCCTTTTATAAACGTTTTTAAACAACAATTTGCCCGATAATGATACATCCAGAAGTTAGGATCAGTCGCATCAATAGTAGCAAAGTCGGCCTGTTTTCCGGCTTGCAGTGATCCGGTTTTGCCATCCCTGTTAATAGCTTTTGCGGCATAAATAGTGGCACCCTTCAGAGCTTCGGCAGGCGTCATCCGTCCCATATTGCAGGCCAGCATCATAGCCAGCGGAAGATTGTAGCTGGGGGCCGAGCCGGGGTTAAAGTCGGTGGCGACGGCTACCTCAACGCCACCATTAATCAGCTTGCGGCAATCAAGCGGTTTTTCTTGCGTGTAAAGTGAGGCCAGCGGAAGCGTTACGCCCACCACGCCGGCCCGGGCCATCGCTTCAATTCCGGCATCGGATATCTGTTCGAGGTGATCGGCGCTGGCTGCCTCCAGTTCGGCTGACAGTTCCGCACCCCCGCAGCAGGAAAGCTGGTCGGCATGGAGTTTTGGGGCCAGTCCCGCCGCCTGGGCCGTTACCAAAATTTGCCGGGCTTCATCAACCAAAAAGGCTGAATCTTCTACAAACACATCACAAAACTCTGCCAACGCCTCTTCGGCAACAGCCGGTATCATTTTGTTTATTATAAGATCGATATATCCATTTCTGTCATCTTTAAATTCCGGCGGAATGGTATGCGCCCCTAAAAATGTAGGCACAATATTAACAGGGGTTTCCTTCGCCAGCTTTTTGTATACACGCAGCGTTTTGAGTTCATCTTCAAGCGATAAGCCATAGCCGCTCTTGCATTCAACTGTGGTTACGCCCAATTTCATCATTTCATCTAAAAATCCGGATGCTTTTTGATAAAGTTCATCTTCGGTAGCATTACGGGTGGCTTCTACCGTTGATAAAATACCGCCCCCGGCTTTTGCTATTTCAAGATAGCTTTTACCCTGCACACGCATGGCAAACTCTTCCGGTCGCCAGCCGCCAAAAGCCAGGTGCGTGTGGCAATCCACCAGCCCGGGAATGACCATCTTGCCGCCGGCATTAATGATTTCCTTGCCCGCAAATTCTTGTGGTAATTCTCCTTCTTTGCCCACCCATTGAATTTCTTCATCATCCCAAACAAGCGCAGCATCACGAATGGGGTGTATTTCTGTCTGCCCGCCTTCGTCCTTGCAGGTAGCCAGGTAGCTGATGTTTACAAGTGTGGGCATGGCAACTGATTACCTATTTTTTAGAATCTGAGACAAATTTCTTCTTAAATAAAGACAGGCATAAATTCTAACATTTCCTTTATCTTCAATATTGTAAAACAATGCATACGGAAAGATGTTAAGCAACTTTACCCTGATGAATCTATATTTACGGGGAAATGCTTTGGGAGATGCCTTAATAAGTTGCAATGTCTGTTCGGCCTCGTTTAAAAATCTATCACCCAAATTTACCTGTCGAAGCTCATACCAAGAATATGCTTGATCTATATCTTGCTTTGCCGCTTTAATAAAAGAAACACTAACGGCCATACTTCTCCCTTATCTCATCCCGTACTTGTTCCCACGGAATCATTTCATCAGGGTGTTTCTCTGCATATTTAATTCTTTTATTTAATTCTTCTTTCTGATCTTCTGTTAATTCTACATCCTCTTCTGTGAATGCCTCATCCCATAGTTCTCCCGCTAATAGTATTTTTTCTTTTTTTGAAAGTTTTTCAATAGCCGGTATTCTTTCTTTTATCATAATAAACCCTTGAATTTTAGCACTAATTTAACTGCAATTAAATAAGGTTATTAATAATAATAAAAATTTCTCGTTAGTTACTTATGGCCCCAATCATCGGGATCATCACTTTCGTTTGGGGATAGCCCTAAAATATCACCTTTTGCATTTATCCCCAAACCCAGCACCGTTCTGTTGGCATAGTTAAAGTAGCTGACCACCTGATTGATTTCCAAAATTTGCCCGTCTGTAAAACCAGCTTCTTTGAGTTTTTTGATATCTGCCTCACTGCTTTGCGGCGGGGACTGGCTTAGTTTTTGAGCATATACCAAGCCCGACACATATCTTCGATCAAAGATTTCTTCAATCGAATCTGAAGCTAAATTTTCTTTGATTTTTTGAGCACTAAGTTTATCGTTCTTCAACAGTCTTTCCAGTCCCCGAAAGTGATGCTCTACACAATAACTACATTTATTTATCATGCTTACACAAAGGCCAATAGTTTCAAGATACCATTTATCAAGCATGTTGTTACTGTTATGCAGCACCGCTTTGTAGAGACTCATGTGGCCTCCCATGGTATGGGGTCGAAGACTGTGGGCTTCCATCACATTGTCGATATTGTCATTCGGGCCTTTCACCCGGTCGTACAGTTTTTTCAGGCGGCCGGTTGCTTCTTTATAATTGATTACTTTTATCCAGCTCATTTGATTTTATTTTAGCGTTTTTACTTCCCTTTCAACCTCCCCCACCATCGTCCCATTTTGCAGCAATGCTACCGCCTTGTTGATGTCGTCCTTAAAATAGTGGTCTTCCTTAGCATACGGAATGGTATTGCGTACAAATTTATGTGCTATTTCCACGCCTTTGCCCGGCCGCAGCGGCTTGCGGAAATCCAACGCTTGGGCGGCCGTAAATAGTTCAATGGCCAATACCTGCTCTACGTTTTCATATACTTCCAGCAACTTTAATGCGCTGATGCTGCCCATACTCACATGGTCTTCCTGTCCCAGGCTGGTGGGGATAGAATCAACCGAAGAGGGATGGCAAAGCACCTTATTTTCGGAGACCAGGGCGGCTGAAGTGTATTGTGGAATCATAAAACCCGAGTTGATGCCCGTTTCTTCCATCAGCAGTTCCGGCAGGCCGTCGTGGCCTTTGAGCAACAGATACGTCCGCCGTTCCGAAATACTGGCGAACTCGGCCAAAGCTATTTTTGCATAATCCAAGGCCAGCGCCAACGGTTGCCCGTGAAAGTTGCCCCCACTTATGATATCACCATTTTCAAAAACCAGCGGATTATCGGTGACCGAATTAATCTCGGTCTGAACCGTTTTTCGGCAGTGCCTAAGCGCATCGCGGCTGGCCCCGTGCACCTGCGGGATGCATCGCAAGGAATACGGATCTTGTACTTTACCACAGTTGCGGTGTGATTCTAAAATTTCGCTTTCAACCAGTATGTTGCGCACATTTTGGGCTACCTGCTGCTGCCCTTTGTGGGGACGAATTTGATGAATACGTTCATCAAAAGGAGTGAGACTGCCCTGAAGGGCTTCCAGGCTCATAGCGGCAATCACATCGGCCGCCTTGGCCAGCGCTAAACTTTTGTGCAGTACAAATGCTCCGTAGGCACTCATCAGCTGGGTGCCATTGATGAGTGAAAGTCCGTCTTTGGCCTGCAAATCGATAGGTTCTACACCATGTTCATTTAAAACTTTCTCAGCAGCTAAAGTATCTGTTCCCGCTTCATTCCAAAACTCACCGAGCCTCAACAGCGGCAGTGACATATGCGCCAGCGGGGCCAGATCACCCGATGCGCCCACGCTTCCTTTCTGCGGGATGGCGGGAACCAGATCATGCTCTGAAAAGTACATCAACCGATCAAAGGTCTCTTTTGAAATACCGGAATTACCAATACCCAGCGCATGGATTTTCAGCTGCAACATCAGCCGGGCGATGTTTTTAGGCACCAAATTACCCACGCCTACCGCGTGCGATAATATTAAATTTCGCTGCAACTGCTTGAGCTGTTCTCCTTCAACACGTTTATTTGCAAGCACGCCAAAACCGGTGTTTATGCCGTACAGGGGGTCATCACTATCGAGCGCTTCTTCTACAATCGCCCGGGATGAAGAAACAGCACCGGGGTTTTTACCTAAATGGTTAATGCGGGCTGAAAGATCCTTGCGCAAATTTTTAATGGTTACCTTCATGGCACAATTTTTTTTGCTGTGAAACAGAAATTATAGACCGGTAAGTTATTAAATTTTGAGCAAATCTTGCGAAAACAGAATCCTGATGATGGGAACCGGTGGAAACTGATTCTAAAATTTGTGCAGGGTGCATTGTAATCCTCAACCCTTTTACACATATTAAAAAATAGAAGCCTTTTCATTTTTTTAAATATTTGTGGCTAAATTGGGTTTCGGGCACGGAGATACATCCAAGAATTTTGGGTAAATTTTAAGCCGGTTAGAATCTTTATCTAAAAAATGTTAAACACTGAATCACATTTAAACGAACGTTTCAGCTGGCGGCCTCTTTCTCTCAATTATCTGATTGAGAATTTTAAAGTGGGCAGTGCTAAATTTTTACTCCCCATTGCAGCCTGGGTGTTTATAATTATTGGATGCCTCCTATTGACCAATCGCCTGGCGCCCGCCAGTTGGCTAATGCCTACCGGTGAAAATGTTGAAGTTATTAACCTGTTTATTCTTTACCCTGTACTTAGTATTGGGCTGCTGTTGCTATTCTGGATGGGGTTTGAATGGGGGTTTATCCCCGTGTTTATTACCACCTTTGGGTTGGCCTTTCAATCCGGAATGGGCATTACCTGGGCTATTTTGTTTGGTTTTTCGTTTGTGATGAGCCTGGCCATTTTTGGGCTGGCTTTTCACAGCCTGCAGGTACCGCATGACCTGCGGGGGTTTAAAAGCATTGCGTTTTTTATTTCCGTTTCATTTGTTGCAGCGCTGGCCAGCTCTATGGGCGCCTTTGTATGGAGTTTATCGCACAACCTATCGGCATTCAACACCGAAATAATCTGGAAAAGCTGGTGGACGGGCCTATTTTTTCAATCTATTTTTATAGTGGCACCCCTCCTTTTCGTTTTTACTCCAACCATCGAAAAGGCCAAGATTAGGAGCTACCAACCTCCTGCCATAGAAGATATCTCCCTCAAGTGGATTTACAGCACGGTTTTAACCATCACTGCTGTGCTCACCATTTTTATATTTTCCGGTGAACTCTTGGGCAAATACCGCCTGAATGAAGTGCTCGACAATATACCGAATATTATGCGCGGTGATGTTATTGGCGCGCTTGATGCTTTTCAGGTCATATTTTGGTTGTCCGCGGGATTGATTATTATCACCGGCTTTACTGCGATGTACCTGGTGGCTTCATGGAACCGGGAGTTGCAAAACCGGGTAGAACTACAAACCGATGCGCTCACCCAAAGTAACGATCAACTTGAAACCTCACTCCATGAAAAAAAACTGCTGGTGCAAGAAACCCATCATCGCGTAAAAAACAACCTTGCTCAGGTGAACGGCTTGTTGCAGCTCCAAATGATGATGGTTGACGACCCAAAATATTCCAACCTGATTAATGATGCAAGCAGTCGCGTTAAATCAATGTCCCTTATTCATGAGGCCCTTTATACGGCCGAGGAATTTTCTCGCATATCATTACATACTTATTTGAAAGAGCTGGGAAATATTGTTCATGAATCATTCCAAACGGATGATGCCGACATTGAATTAGCATTCCAACTTGAGCCCTGCAAAGTTAACACCGACCGCGCTATACCGATAGGCCTTATTGCCAATGAAATTTTAATTAATGCCTATAAATACGCTTTTGAGGGTAAAGAGAAGGGTACTATCACCCTTCAACTGGAGCATATAGACGATAAAGTGAAATTAGAAATTCGTGATAACGGGGTGGGCATGCCCGACCAAACGCCGGATAACACCTTGGGCATGAAGCTTATTCGTCAGCTTTCAACCCAAATTGATGCCAACCTTAGCATACGAAGCAACACAAATGGAACCAGCTACATGCTTGAGTTTGTTCCGCAAGCTTAAAAACTGCCCATCACCCGCCAATACCCTTTCCGTGCCCTTTCAAAAAGTAGCATTTAGAAAAATGTTATACTTTTGATAAGATTCTGCCCCGCCTATCTGCTACTATGGTTGATCACAATTAACGAAGGGCTAAAACGATGCGATCAACCATATTTTTAAGCTTACTGCTATTAACGGCTTGTGTTGGAACCGACGCCATTAACGATGAAATTGTAACGCTGTCCATTTCGATTGAGGAAACGCTCATTGCCAATAATACGGCCGCTGCTACAGTGGGAAGCGATCATCAATTTAAGGCAACAGCCACTAACGACCGCGGCACCACCTACGAGCCCGGCGTAACCTGGAATTCATCGAATGCCACGATTGCAACCATTGATGAAAACGGCACGCTGCAAGCAGAAAATACTGGACGGACCTCCATCACCGCTACCACCAACAGCGTGCAAAGCAGCCCTATCATGATTACGGTTGTTCAGTCGGATGATGAGATTGCGCTTATTGAAATAACGGGCTCTTCATCCATAAGCGTGAATGAAGAAATCACCCTGTCCGCTCGTGCATTAAATGCTTCGGGACAAGAAATACCCGGCGCGCCTATTAGCTGGCAAAGTGAAAATGAAGATGTGGCATTGGTGAATTCCCAGGGCGATGTTACGGGGCTACGCGCCGGAATTGCCCCTATTATTGCGCGATCACAAGACATTTCTGGTTCCTTTTCCCTGTCGGTGGGGCAGGCTCAAATGCGCTCGGGCACCTTTGAAGGATCAAGCGGGTATAATGTAGAAGGAGCCGTGGTGCTGGAGCTTGATTCTGGTGATACCCTGTCATTAAAATTGCAGGATGACTTTCGCTCATCCGTTGGGCCGGGGCTTTACATATATCTTACCAACCAAGCAGGCTCCATTTCGGGAGGAGTGGAAGTGGCGCGATTGCGCTCAGCCTCGGGCGCCGATACGTACGAGGTTCCCGAAGGAATTACCATTAATCAATACAGCAACGTTCTTATCTACTGCAAGCCGTTTGGCGTACCCTTTGGCGTAGCTGAATTAGATTCGGATTCGTAATGCGGAAATTTATCTTTGGTTTTGTACTCACCCTTTTTTGCGTCACCCAAACGTTGGCTCAAAGCCCCTGGAATGAGGAAGCCGGGCATGGCTATTTCAAACTTTCAGAAGCAATTATCATCTCAAACGATTTTTATGACGCCAACGGCCAGATTATTCCCATCAAAACATCCGGCGTTTACATTACAAGTCTATATGGAGAATACGGACTGTCCGATCGCATCACCGCACATCTATATTTCCCTTTTTTCTATCGCAATACGATTAACGCTCAGGAACAGACAAACAGCGGCATAACCGAAGCGGGCGATGCCTCAAACAGTATTGGTGATACCAATATCGGGCTATCGTACGGGGTGATGCAAGAAGGGCCATTCGTGCTCAATGCAAGCATCACGCTGGGCTTGCCGCTGGGAGAAACCGCGGGCGGAGACTCGCAGGTGCTGCAATCGGGTGATGGGGAATTCAACCAGCTTATAAAACTAAATGCCGGTTATTCGTTTTCCGGGGCCCCCATTTATGCGGCGGCTTCGGTAGGATTTAATAATCGCACCGAGCGCTTTTCAGATGAATTTCATGCCCGCCTCGAAGCGGGTTTTACTGTACAGCAGCGACTAACGGCGGCGGTAAAACTGTATAATTTAACCTCACTTGAAAACGGCGATACCGTTATCAGCCGTCAATCCGGATTATTTTCAAATAACCTGGAGTATTTTGCCATCGGCAGCGAAGTAAATTATGCCTACACCGATAATTGGGGACTAAGCCTTTCGATTCGCGGGGCTGCCAGCGGGCAAAATATTCTGGCAAGCCCATCGTATTCAGTAGGTCTTTTTTATGATTTTTGAACTATCGCTCGAACTATTTAAAAAAAGTATTGGCGCTATTCATGAATCCCAGTTGCGGCACGCGCCAGAGTTATCTTTCGGCAAAATTATTAACATCTTTCAATCCCAACTGCGTTAGCCGCCGCTTCGGCGTACGCTCCAGCTGTTTTTGGTAATACTCCTTTGCCAGCTTCTGATTTCCCAACGCCATATATACATCGGCTAATAATTCTGCCGATGGCTTCACGATGGTAGGCGGACCAAAATCAATAGGCAATTCAAATTCGGCGGCAACCGCTTCTTTTAATAAATTAATGCCTTCTTTTGTATTGCCTTTTTCAATCTGCAATAAGCCTTCAAGCTGTTTGATTTGAATATCGCGCTCCGAACTTTGTTCTGTTTGCTCCAGCTTATTCAAAAACTCTTCCGCCCGCTCTGTGTTTCCATTTTTGATAGCGGCATACCCATTGGTAAAAAAGTAGTTTCGGCTTCCATTGGTATCGGGTTGATAGTTGGAAGTCCAAGTATTAATTTTTTCCCAGTTTTCGGTATCCACAACCTGATGGGCTTTCATCACCGAAAAATGCCATTTTTCGCTTGAAGTCGGTGATCTTTTAACGCGCTCATAGCATTTTTTTAGCAGCTGTTTGGCTTCACCAACATTCCCCGCCTGCAAATATCCGTACTGCAACCACCAGGGATAATGTCCACAAACGGTGGTCTGTTCGTTAAGCTCCTGCTGGCGATTCGTTTGTACATCACGTGCTATAATGTTGGCGTCAATTACCCCATCCCACATTCCCAAAGCCAGAAAAATATGAGACGTCATATGCTGGGCATGGGCTGCGGCCGGGGCAATATCAGCATACGCCTTAGCCATCGGCAGGCCGAGCGGGGCATGAACGGGATCATCAAAGGAGTGAATAAGATAGTGCGCCGCGCCGGGGTGCTTTTTGTTTTTATTCCACACATCCATCAACACTGCCGCCGCCTGCATATAGGTGCCAAAATCACGTCCCTCATGTGCGCTACCTAAAATGGACAGCCCGTAGAATACCGTTACTTCATCATCGCCCGGATATTTCTCGTGCAGTTGTTGCATGGCCTGCCGGTACAGATCATCCCGCTCTTCCTTTGACTTGCCTTCCGATTCGGGCGTATTGCCATAGAGTACTTCGAGGGTATGCAGGTAATCTTTTTCACGCTGGGTTTCAGCTTTAGCCTGCCGCGCCTCGGGCGTTTGGTCCAGTTCATTCAAAACATCCATTGCAGCTTCGCCATCTTGCTGCTGCCAGACGGGGTGATTGTACGTTTTTGCTTCACCATAATACGCCAGTGCAAAATCGGGGTCTTTTTCCTGTGCCCGGCGGAAGGCACGGGCGGCGTCCTCGTATTCAAAGTTGTGGAGGAATAATACGCCTTCCATAAAATCAGCTTGGGCTTCGGGGGCACCGGAGTTCGGGAACTCAATTTTTCCGAGAAGTTTGTTTTGGGCAACTGTTTGAGAAGAAAACAAGAGTGCTAAAAAGCAAGTAAGAGATAAGGCGATTGTCTTTTTCATTATCAGAATCACTTTAAGGTTTAAATTTTTCAAAATACCTTGCTGCATGAGATCCTGAAACAAGTTCAGGATGACATTAATTTTCATTAGATAGCGAAGGAGTTAACTCCTTCGCTATTAGATTTCATTTTAATTTTCAGTAATCTTATCAACCCGCATAAGTTTTCCTTTAATCATCGTATGCGTGATCGATCGCATATGGGCTATATCAGTGGAGGGATCTTCATCCAGTATAATCAAATTTCCGATTTTGCCTTTTTCCAGCGTGCCAAAATCATTGCCGCGCTCCATAGCCTCAGCTCCATTTTTAGTAGCCATTACGATTAAATCTTTGGCCGGAATGCCCGCGCTCTGCATTGCTTCCATCTCATCATAAATAGAAATGCCGTGCAGCGTTCCCGGGTTGCCCGCGTCGGTGCCCACTACAATAGGAATGCCGGCCTCATATACCGTCTTCAGATTTTTCAAATTCGTTTCGCTGAGCAAGTCCGTCTCCGGATTAAACGCTTTTAATCGGTTAACAAAGCCCTCATAAAACCGGGGGTGATCGCTAAACTGCTGCGCATTATTAATCAATTGGGCTGTTTTGGGATCTACACATCCGTTGGGATCATTCATTGGCAAGGGAGCCACATCGGCGGCAGCGCGGTAGGCCTGCAAATAGCCGCTGCCTACCACCAAGGTGGGATTATAATAGGTGTCGTTCTCTTTGGCCAGGCTTAGAAATTCATCATCCACCGCCGTATCCTGCACGCTGTGTACCAATAATTCCGCACCATTTCGGAGCGCCGCCTTCGCCTGTTTTAGCGTGGTAGCATGAGCAATCATTTTGTTGCCTTGCTTCTCGATTTCTTGGGCGGCAGCTGCAACCCGCTCCATATATTCTTCGTCATCCGCATCCAGCTGCCAGAATTTGATGCCGGTACTTCCCAGGGCCGACATATACTGCACGGTCTTGATGCCGTCTTCTTTGGTATTCAACGGAACTAACACCTTGTCCGATGGCAAATCAAAAGGCGCGGCCTGTGCCGGGGTGATTAATGGGCCAGCCGCCGCCACGTGCGGCGCTTTGGGATTCTGTTCGGCCGACTCCTGCAACCCCACCGACCAGGACGCTCCGCCTACATCATACACGCCGGTGATGCCGGAACATAAATAACTGTTGTAATATCGCTGGGGATGTTGCTGCTGGTAAGCCGCCACCTGCGGGAAGGGGTACGCATCGGTAATATCCAGCGCATCGGGGCGGCCATCAAAAAAACCTGTTTGGAAAAAGTGCATGTGGGCGTCAATCAACCCGGGGGTGATGTATTTTTCGCTGACGTTTGTGATGTCAGCATTCTCGGGAATGGTGCAATCTGCTTCAGAGCCGACACATTGAATAGTTTTGCCCTCAATTATAATTGCGCTGTTTTCTATAGCTTTGGCACCGGTGCCGTCAAACAACGTAGCCCCTTTCAATACGGTTGCTTGGGTCTGGGCAGATAATATTCCTGAAGAAATAAAAAGGAACATAATGGCAAAACCAACGGATGCGAATCGTTGGAAGAAGGGGTTACATATCATAATTAGGAAGCCTAAGTTGAGTATAGAATATAGAAAATATGAAATTCTCAGCTCAATGCTGTTGCATTTTAACCCGCAGCAACTATATTAACGCTCTAAAATAACTTTTATACACACAGTACAAAAAACCGGATATGAAAAACGTATTAGCCACCATTCTCCTTTTTCTAATTACACTTCCTGTATGTTCTCAAGACCAGCAGTATAAAGTCACCCTGCTGCGCGCCACCCCGGGTGACCTGCTGGAACTGATTGATGTCGTCAAAGAAGACATCGACAGCCACAAAACCTACGGCATTGAAAAACCGTACCTGCTGCGCCACAGCCAGGGCGATCACTGGGACCTTATGCTTATTTATCCTATCGAGAGGATGGACAGCTATTTTTCAGAGGATAGCATGTCCAATCGCGCCTCTTCCAACACCCTGGAACAAAGCTATGGTGATGACTTTTTCGATTTAGTCAGCTTTCAGGAAGAAGCTATTGTCACCGGACCCGGAAAAAATATTTTTACCGAATGGTTTGAAGAATACGCTTACTTCCATATCGAGATTTTTACGGCGCTGGCAGGCAAGCAACAAGAACTGCTCAAACAGCGTCAGGATGAAAACGTATTTTACGATCAGATAAACCATCGGCCTAATTTTATTTTTACACGCGTGTTTGGCCCGTCTTGGGATGTGTTTACCATTGGTGCCTACAACAACCTTAAAGATTTTGCCGGGGTTGGCAGCCCGGATCTTAGTTTTGAAGAAGAGAACAAGGCAGCCAAAGAGGCCGGATTTAAAGGAGTGAATTTTATCGGCAGTTACTTGCGCTCGCTATTGCTCAAACACCATGATACGCTGGCAAATAAAGTGGAATGAATGATTCGGTAGCCATTAAATAGCGAAGTAGCCTTGTATTAGATAGCGAAGGACTTTGCCAACGGCATTCCTTTGGAGAACTCCCTCGCTATCTAATACTATCTAAGTTTTTTGATTTCTTCTACATAACTCATGGAGCGATGATGTTCTTCCTGATTATAAATATATGCCCTCACCTTTTTGATGTTCTCCTCACTCACTGAAAATATCCCGTACCCCTCCTGCCAGGCAAATTTCTTTTCGGGCTCTACATTTTGATTAATCCAGTGAGACGATTCTCCCTTAATTCTACGCATGATATTTGGTGCTCCAGACCGCATGGAGCCATATTGACGAATAGGTTTTAGGCATGATATTTTCAATTTGATTTTATTTTTGTTTGCAATTAGATAGCGAAGGACTTAAGTCCTTCGCTATCTAATGTTGCCGTTATTTGTACATTCCTGTATTGGATATCTATTACCTTGTTATCTAACATTTTTCGCTATTTTATTCCCATACCGCGAAATAGCCCACACACCCCATACCGGCCCGGCTGCCATTACTAAAAATATCCACGGACTTTCCCAGTGAGCCCACAGGCTGTTAACCAACGAAATACTACCAATGGTAATGGCAAAACCGATGCTGTTTACGATGGTGAGCCCGGTTGACACATAGGCGCGGTCAGCAGAGTGGGCCACCAGCGTTGAAAACTGAGGGGAATCGGAAACCACCAACAGCCCCCAAATCAATAATAAAATTACAAATAAACCCAAGGACCCCTTAAAAAAGGTGGGCAGCAACAAACAACACAGCCCCGATCCCAAAAGTGAAACCAACGCCACTTTTTTGCTACCAGCATTGAGCGACCAATGCCCGCCCACAGCACAACCAATACTCCCGATACCAATGATGGCAAACGACCATAGTGATATGCTGATACCTGCTGCTGTCGTTGTTTCTTCATGAAATGAAAGCATCACCGGCACAAACGCCCAAAAAGTGTAAAGCTCCCACATATGACCAAAATACCCAAAAGCCGCAGACCGGAAATTGCGATTCTTAAAAAGCTGGAACATCACCGCAGGTTTAAACGCTCCTTTTTTGCTTTGATGCGGGCCGTCCGGAACCGCTAAATAGAGAAGTACACCGCCAAATATCGCGAACAAGGATGTTGAAAATAGAATGGTTCGCCAAGGTAGGTCGGCCGCCAAATATTTGATAAAATGCGGGAAGGCCGTTCCCAGTACCAAAGCTCCAACCAAATAACCCATCGCTTTTCCCAGCCCCTCCTTGTGCCAGTCAGAAGCTATTTTCATTCCTACCGGATAAATGCCCGCCAGGAAAAACCCGGTGACAAGCGGTCTGCAACACTTAGAAAGGCAAACAGCAGGGTGCCGCTTATAAAACCAAATTGTACAGCCGAGGTGATATAACCGACGGCAAATTCATCCAGCTGTAGCTGCAGCACTAAATCCGGAATGACGGCGTTGCCTGCAAACCAAAGAGAAGTGCCTGCAAATTGTGCAAGCACAATAACCGGAAGTATGCGGCGTGGAATAAATTTAGCCATATATTATAATTGATCAAATAGCTGATCTGTTATAACAGAATATTCTTTCATTCATAAATTCGCAAAGAAATAATATCCCATCACCCCGGCGGCAATGACATTGAGCAGCCTGCCCAGAAGCAAGCCAACAAATGTTCCCCAAGCCGATTTTAACGCTTTATCGGTCGATTGACCGGCTCCAGTACACCCAAGAAAGCACCGGCCAGTGGCCCGATTATTATTCCAAAAGGCAAAAAAAAGAAGCCCACAGCTAAACCAATCACGCTTCCCCATATCCCAAAAGAGGAGCCGCCTGAACGTTTGGTTTTTCACGCCGGAATAATATTATCAAGTACAAGAGGTACAAGCAAGACTATCACAACAAGCGCCCGGATAATTAAAAATGAGGTGCCAAAAGGCTGGGGGAACGTCAGCCGTAGTACCAACAAACCCGTATAGCTAAGCGGAATACCCGGCATTAGCGGTAAAATGAACAGACAAATCCTGCAATTATTAAATTCGCGCCGATGATAATGAGAAGAAAATACGTGGTATTTAAAAGTTATATAAAGTCGGTAATATTCAACAAATAATAATCAAATAAATTATAATAGCATCCTGTATATTTTAAACTATACATTTTTAAGTCTGACAAATCCACCATGAGCTTACCCACCATTGCCGTACACGGAGGTTCCGGTACCATTTCCAAATCACTCCAAAAGCCTGAAGTAAAGAAAAAGTATCATACCGCCCTGCAAAAAGCGTTGGATACCGGTTTCGAGATGCTTGCGAATACCAGCACTGCTCTGGAAACCGTAACGCATGCTGTACGCATACTTGAAGACTGCGAACTATTTAACGCCGGAAAGGGATCGGTATATACTGCAAAAGGCGAACACGAGATGGACGCCGCCATAATGGAGGGCACCGAAATGAATGCAGGCGCCATTTGCGGCATACAAGGCGTTAAAAATCCGATACTGCTGGCTAATGCAGTCATGAAACATACCTCATTCGTTTTTCTAAGCGGCGAGGAGGCGCTGGATTTTGCCCGCCAACAAAATATGGATTTTAAACCTGCATCATACTTTGATAACCAACGACGGTACGAGCAATGGCAGCAGGTGAAAGACAGTGGCGAAGTGAAGCTTGACCACTCAGGCAACAGTGATCACAAATTTGGAACCGTAGGTGCCGTAGCGATTGATGCCAACGGCCATGTGGCCGCGGCTACCTCCACCGGCGGCATGACCAACAAGGCCTGGGGACGCATTGGCGACAGCCCGATGATTGGCGCGGGAACGTACGCCAACAACGCCACCTGCGCGGTGTCTTGCACGGGCCACGGTGAATTTTTCATCCGAAGCGTGGCCGCCCATGATGTATCATGCCGTATGGAATACAAGGGATTAAGCCTGCAGAAAGCCGCAGAAGAAGTAATCAACAAGCGCATTAAAAAACTGGGCGGCGAAGGCGGTTTAATAGCCGTTGATGCTAAAGGGAATATTGCCATGCCTTTTAATACCGAAGGCATGTATCGGGGAATGAAAAATAACCAGAAAAGCTTTACTCAAATTTACTGAGCTCTTTTATTTGATTATCGGGGTTATAGTGGGCTTCAACCCTTTTTTCGCGAATATAATATTTGTCTTGGGGAGCCAGTATATGAGCCGTTAGGTTTGCCAACGATATACATACATTATCTTTAAGGTTTTGGTACCGGTTATGCGAAAAATTGCTCCCATCAAATAAAATCACCATACCCGTTCCGATAATTTCGCAGCAGTTGCCATCGGTTATTATCAGCCCCGTGTCTTCTCCCAGCCCGATGCCCAGCTTGGCCGGGTGCGCGGCCACAGCTTCGGCCAGCCTTCCAAAACGCCACCGCCGGATAAAATGACTGTCAAAAATTACCTCCGGCAATAAGCCAAGCCCTTTTCCCATTTTGAGATCGTTTTTTCGCAGGGTGTTTTTATTCTTTCCGCCGGCAATCATTTCGTCCGACATTACCACTGCTCCTGCACTTGTACCGGCTAAAATAAACTTTTCATTCATGTATCGTTCATTAATCAAGGTGTGTACTTTAGTATCCTTGATTAGGCGACTGATCTGGCTCTGATCGCCCCCCGAAAACATTACGCAATCGGCCTGTTCAATTCTCTTCAAGACAGAAGCTTTATCCGCAGTTTTACGGTCGCGAATATCTAATATGCCTATATTTTGGGCTCCCAATTCTTTAAACGTTTTGGTGTACGTATCCCCCACTGCTTCCGGAATATCAGAGGCACTGGTTATCACCTCTATGCGGGCGCTGTTGCCACCTGCATGACTGATGATATTTTGTAGAATTGAACCCTCTCCAAAATCGGAGTGATATTTCTCATCAACCCGTTTAAACTCCTTTTGTTCATTTCCGCCAATCGCAATTATTGTACCCTGTGGTGTCATTCGTTTTATCTCTGGTTAATGGTAATTTAACTGCAGCGGCATAATATGCGGAACTTTTAGTAGTAAATAGTGATTGATATAATATAATTCCAATTGGGAGAGTCACTCATGAAAATTATAAAAATTAACACTACCGGTGGCCCCAATTATTGGTCTGTAAACAAGCCTCGTCTCGTTATAATGCGGCTTGACCTTGAAGAACTTGAGCAGCAGCCAACCGATCAAATTGAAGGATTTCATCAGCGCATAAAAAACGTACTGCCGGGATTATACGAGCACCATTGTTCGGAAGGTAAACCCGGCGGATTTTTGAACCGCGTAAAGCGCGGCACGTGGATGGGGCACGTAATTGAGCATATTGCCCTGGAGTTACAGGTATTAGCCGGCATCAAGGTCGGCTTTGGCCGTACCCGCGGTACCGGAACCGAAGGGCAGTATCACGTAGTTTTTGAATGTAAAGACCGTGATACCGGCCGGCGAACGGCAGAATTAGCCGTAACCGTGGCACGAGATTTAATAGCGGGGAAAGCATTTGATTTAAAGGCCGATGTAGAAGAAATCAGGGAAATGAGCCTACGGTATCAACCCGGCCCAAGTACTTCATCACTGCTTCGGGAGGCTAAAGCGCGAGACATTCCTGCCATAAAACTGGAACAAGGTTCAACCTACCAACTTGGCTATGGATGCCATCAAAAGAAAATAGCCGCCACCATCGTTTCTTCAACCGGTAATTTAGCAGTCGATTTGGCTGATGATAAAGCTGCATGCCGCCGCCTGTTTAAAAAAATGCGAATACCGGTTGCAGAAGGCGGGGTAGCCTATACGAGCGATGAAGTAAAGGATCTTGTTGATGATTTGGGGTTCCCATTAGAGGGCTTTGATTTACTTACCGGGTTCGGGTTTTGTTCAATTTATGGGGTTGAATCTTTAAAAAGCCAGTTAATTGGTCGTTTCTCATAGTTAGCA
>Ga0306907_1000126_pt1 | contig 43224 bp, 36 predicted proteins | sample AntRauTorcE11898_FD_190415 | JGI IMG/M metagenome (GOLD analysis project Ga0306907, IMG submission 190415) | Saline lake microbial communities from Rauer Islands, Antarctica - Metagenome Torckler E11 #898 (v2) (version 2) | ecosystem: Environmental > Aquatic > Non-marine Saline and Alkaline >... | reverse complement strand
AAGATTGCCGAGAAGCGCACCTATCCGGCCATCAATATCCGCAGCTCCGGCACCCGCCGTGAAGACCTGTTGATGAGTGAGGCAGATGTTCAGCGTATCTGGATCCTGCGTAAGCTGTTGCATTCCATGGATGACGATACGGCGGCCATTGAGTTTCTGTTGGACAAGCTCCGGGAAACCAAGACCAATGATGAATTCTTCCAGTCGATGAAGCGTCGGTAAGTCGGGCTTCTTGCGCCTCAGGACTTTGGGGGGTTGGCAGAGCCGGGGGCTGTGTCTGGGAAAGGCATTCTCCAACCTGTTCCTGCACCAAAGCATAACCAGAGCGGGGTCAAACCGGAGTAGCTGATGAAATACAACGACCTGAGAGACTTCATAGGTCAGCTAGAAAAGCTGGGCGAGCTGAAAAGAATTTCAGTGGAAGTCGACCCCCACCTGGAAATGACCGAAATCTGTGACCGCACCTTGCGGGCAGGTGGGCCGGCGTTGTTGTTCGAAAACCCCAAAGGCTACGACATGCCCGTATTGGCCAACCTGTTCGGCACCCCCAAAAGGGTGGCGATGGGCATGGGCCACGATAGCGTCACGGCGCTGCGGGACATCGGCAAGCTGCTGGCCTTTCTGAAAGAGCCGGATCCTCCCAAGGGCTTTAAGGACGCCATCGAAAAGTTTCCGATCTTCCGGAAGGTCATGAAAATGAGCCCGAAGGTTCTGCGGTCGGCGCCCTGCCAGGAAGTGGTTTTCGAGAAGGATCAGGTGGATCTTTATAAGATTCCGGTTCAACACTGCTGGCCGGGAGACGCCGGGCCGTTGGTGACCTGGCCGCTGGTGATCACCCGTGGCCCCCATAAAGAGCGGCAAAATCTTGGCATTTATCGGCAGCAGTTGATTGGCCGCAATCGGTTGATCATGCGCTGGCTCAGCCATCGTGGCGGCGCCCTGGATTTTCAGGAGTTCCAGAAACAGAATCCTGGCCAGCCTTACCCGGTGGTGGTGGCGTTGGGTGCTGACCCTGCCACCATCCTGGGCGCGGTAACGCCTGTGCCGGATGCCCTGTCTGAATACGCTTTTGCCGGCCTGCTTCGGGGCAGTCGTACCGAGCTGGTGCAGTGTGAGCTGAGTGACCTTCAGGTGCCCGCCAGTGCCGAAATTGTGCTGGAAGGCTTTATCTACCCGGACGATATGGCGCCTGAAGGGCCCTTTGGTGATCACACCGGGTACTACAACGAAGTAGACCATTTCCCGGTGTTTACCGTTGAACGGCTTACCCACCGACGCAATCCGATTTATCACAGCACCTACACCGGGCGCCCGCCGGACGAGCCCGCGATTCTGGGTGTTGCGCTCAATGAAGTCTTTATTCCGATTCTGCAGAAGCAGTTTCCGGAGATTGTGGATTTCTACCTGCCACCGGAAGGCTGCTCCTACCGCATGGCGGTGGTAACCATCAAGAAGCAGTACCCAGGCCATGCCAAGCGGGTGATGATGGGTGTATGGTCTTTCCTGCGGCAGTTCATGTACACCAAGTTCGTGATCGTAACCGACGATGATATCGATGCCCGCAACTGGGAGGACGTTATCTGGGCCATGACCACCCGGATGGACCCGAGCCGGGACACAACTCTGGTGGAAAATACGCCCATCGACTATCTGGATTTTGCCTCGCCGGTATCGGGTCTCGGCTCGAAAATGGGGATGGACGCGACCAGCAAATGGCCGGGGGAAACCGACCGGGAGTGGGGCACTGCCATTGCGATGTCCGAGGACGTCAAACATCGGGTGGATGAACTCTGGGATAGCCTGGGGCTTGATCTTTCGCCAAAGCGCCCCGAGTGATATGGCCAGCCCGGTGTTTCGTATCATCATCGGCCCAGCTGAGCTTTCCTTTTTCGCAGCAAGTGACGAAACGCTGCTAACGGCTGCGAACAGCGCAGGTATTACGGTTCCCGCGGCGTGTCGCAATGGAGTTTGCGAGCTTTGTGAAGCCCGTTTGCTCAGCGGCAGAGCAATGAGCACTCGCAATCAACAAACTATTCCCGTCACCGGGCGCCTCGTGATGTGTCGTACCATCGCGCTCAGTGACCTGACACTGGAGACAGACGCCGTTATGGCATCCGGAGATAACCAGCCCCGCAAGTTCCAGGCAAAAGTAGTGGACGTTCGCTCCATCAGCCACGATGTGTACCGGGTAGAGTTGCAACTTCCCCGTCGTCGGGAGCTGTCGTTTCATGCCGGGCAGTACCTTTCGGTCAACCTGCCGAATGCTGACCCCTGCTATTTTTCCATTGCCAGCGGCCCCTCGGCAGAGTTGATCGAGCTGCACATTCAGGCCACTCCCGAATGGGTATCAGCCCAGAACGTGATTAATGCGCTCACCTCCGGGGAAGAAGTGGCGGTTGAACTGCCCCACGGTCGCGCCTGCCTGGCGGCAGCACCGGAAAAGCCGCTTCTGCTGGTGGCCGCCGGGACTGGTTTCGCGCAAATGAAAAGTCTGGTGGACTATCTTCGGGAAACGACTTATGGCAAGCCAGTCCAGCTTTACTGGGCCGTGCGGCGCCATGAGGATATGTACCTGAAATCACTCGCCCAACAGTGGCAGGAAGACTGGTCGCCGTTCTCTTTCAAGCCGGTGGTGGGTGACGATGAAGACAACGATTGGGCCGGCCATCATGACCAGCTGGTGCGTAAGGTGCTGGCGTCAGGAGTGGACTGGCATAACGTCGAAGTACACGCCAGCGGCTCGCCCACCATGGTCTATACCCTGATGGACGCGCTGGTAGCGGCAGGTCTGCCGCAGACGGCGTTTTTCTCCGATGTCCTGGAATACGCTCCCAGAGCCTGAACTGAAAAAGCCCCGGGCTTCAGGCCTTGGGCATTGGCAAATCTGGCAGTCCGCTGTCTTTAACCAGCCCCTGCATCAACAGCTTCACACTGTTCTCGCCTTCGCCCATGTGGGCGTTCAGGCGGCTGAGTTCCGCCATGGTCTCGCGGCTGCGGCGCAGTTTAAGGCTGGTCTCAAAGTATTCTCTGGCTTTACCCCAAAGTTCGTTTCGCAGGCTCAGCCGCCCCAGTGCCAGCAGTAATTCGGCATTGTTAGGTCGGTCTTTCAGCCATTGCTCGGCCAACAGTAACTGCTCTTCCGGTGTGGGGCCTTTCACCCGGCCGTAGAGGTTGATTAGCTCATCACTCCAGTGATTGCGCAGCACTTTGCGAAGCAGGGTTTCCGACTGCTCCTCGTCGCCCAGTTCCGCCAGCAGACGGGCGTATTCGCGGATGGTGTGTTCGTCCCGACGCAGGAAAGACGGCAGCTCATCCCAGAGCAGGGTCAGGGGTTCAAGGTTGGGTGACTGGGTGTCTACCTGGCGGCGGCAGTCGTCAGCCGCCCGTTGTAACAGATTTCGCCAGACCAGCCGTTCGAGGTTGCCCTGTTCGACTGAATCAATCAGATTGCGCTTGCGAATTTCCGGCAACAGCCGGGAAAGTTCCCGCCAGTCCTCGAGTTTAACGTAGGCGGTTTTCAGCAGTTTGAGTACAAACGGATGATGTGGGGCCTGTTTGCGTAGCCGCAGCAGTGTGGCGAGTGCCTGTTCCTGACGGTTGCCGGCCAGTTGAAGCTGCGCCTGAGTAATGCCCACCGCCATGTCGGAACCGGGCGTGCTCTCATAGGCCCGGCGCAGCAGATCATCCACCCCATCATGGTCGCCAGTCTCAAAGGATGCCTGCGCGGCAGCCAGGTAGTTGATCAGCGGGGTATCCGCATGCGCGGCCGAGGACTCAAGCAGCTTGCGGGCTCTGGGCCAGTTGCCCTCGGCCAGCGCCAGCAGGCCCTGCGTTGTGCGGCGCCGGGCACGCTTTTCGTTGCCCCTTGCCAGCCACCCGGCAACCATTCCGGAGCCGTTCCGCACCCGCCGAAACAGATTGATGGTGCTAAGAAGAATGCCCACAAACAGAATCAGCAAAGCGAGCCCGACCCAGAAATTGGTTTCAATCAGGGTGTTGCCCAGGCTGATGCGAATGTAGCCAAGATCGTATTGCAGGCCCAGCGCAAGGCCCGTGCCCAGCAGGAGGGCGATGAGAATGATCAGCAGCAGGCGGATCATGCGTCGTCTCCCTCTGAGTTGTCAGCCTGGTTGCCGTCGGTGTTCTCACCGTTATTGTTCAGCCGCCCGGCAAGCCGGGATTTCAGAAGCTGCAGTGAGCGGCTGATGTCAGGCAAGTCCGGGTCGATGTTCTGGCTGGCCAGTTCTTCCAGGGTGTCAGACAGCGCAATGATGGTCGGGTTGCTGCTGTCGTACCAGGTGTCGATGGCTTTACTGGCTTTGAGCAGCGAACGGGAGTAAAGCTCCTGATGTCCCTGTAAAACCCCCAGTTCGGCTTCCTCCAGCATCAGCTGCAGACTCAGCCGGGCATAGGCGCTCTGTTCCGGCGACAGCAGTGGCTTTACCGGTTCATCCAGGCGCCGAACCACGACCACCTGGGAAAGCGTTGATTTGGCGCTGTTCCAGGCGTCGATCCACCACTTGCTGCTGCCTGCCGCTGTATCTGCTGAGGGTTCGCTTTGCGACTGCGCCAGAGTGCTTGCCATCCGGTCACTGGCCAGGGCGTTATCAGTCAGTTGCTGGATGCTGTCGATAGCGGCTTCCAGGGTCAGATACAGGCCAGTTCGGTCGACATCGGTCAGGCTTTTGAGGGCCAGTATTTCTTTAGCCAGTTGTTGGCGTACCGGATAAACGCCGATATCGTCGGATTCGTTGAGCACTTGATCGGCGGATTTCAGGGCCGCGAGCGCACCGCGGATGTCCTTTTCAATCATCAGTCGCTGATTGGCGATGCGAAGCAGGTACTCGGCTTCAGCCAGCAGCCAGTCGGTGCGGGTGCGGTTACCGGCTTCGAGTAATTCCCGGGCATTGTGATCGATCTGGCGTTGCTGGGTCGCAATCAGTTCTCGCTGGCCGGTGAGCTTGCCTTCCAGTGCCTGTAAGCGCTGGCTGCGCTGGTTTCCGGTCTGGCCGTATAACTGGTCGAGCTGGGCAGTTTCCTGCTTCAGGTTGGTGATCGACTGCTGCATGGCCTGGGTGTTATGCCACTGCTGCCAGCTCCAGAGTCCCAGAGCAATGGCGGCCAGGAAGGCCAGAAAAGCCAGTATCCATAGCGGCCAAAGTCGTTGGCGAGAGCGTGGTTGGTTGTTGATTGTGGCGGGCAGTTGGGCGTTTGATTCAGTCACGGGCATCCTTACTTGATAGTTCCGGGGCTTACGTCAAGGCTGGCCAGTTGGTGTGCAACGGCCGCCACAATGGCATGGTCGGCAAGGCTTTCGGGTACGCAGGTCTGCCGCAAACCGGCCTTACGCGCCTGTTCGGCAATACGTTCAACCGGGACCACCATTAAACAATGTTTAAGATTATGGCCGGTATTGTTACCGAGTGAAATGAGATTATTCAATGTTTCTCCCGATAGTGTGACTACAACCTCAGGGTCAAAGGCGCTGATGCTGTGCTGCAATGCAGATTCATCATGATCCGGAGCAAAACGCCGATAGAGCGGCAGCAGGGTCACTCTTGCGCCTCTGGCCCTGAGGGCTTCCGGTAGCAGGTCACGGCCCTGTTCACCCCTTACAATCAGCACTTTTTCATGATCCAGCTGCGCCAGTTCCGGCAAATCCAGCAGAGCCTCGCTGGTAAGCCCGTTTATCGGCTGCCGGGTATCCAGGCCGTAAGCTGACAATACCGCGGCCGAACCGGCACCAACGCCGTACCAGAGGATGCCGGTCGGCGTTTGCGGCCACCAGGTGTCGAGCCAGTCTATCAGCAGGCCAGCCGCATAGGGGCTGACTGCAATAATATGGTCAAATTCGTCAATGCTGAGAATCCGGGTTCGGATGGACGGATCGTCGGTAATCGGTTCACGTTCCAGCATCGGTAATACGCGAACGTCCGCACCGGCCCTTTTAAAAGCCTCGGCCAGCCGCTCTGCCTCCGGGCGGGGGCGACAGATCAGAACCCGGCGGCCTCTCAATGGCACCGGTTGGCTTTCATCCCGTGAGGGTGAATCAGGTGGGAGTATGACCATAGATCTCGGCCAATACTTTGTCCGCGCCCATGGCAAGAAGGTCTTCGGCCAGTTCCCGGCCCATTTTCTCGCCGTCTTTACGTGGCGCGCGGCCTTCCACACGGAATACCCGGGTGCCGTCGACTGCGCCCACCAGACCCCGCAGCCATAGTGTGTCGTTATCTTCCAGTAGTGCATAAGCAGCAATGGGAACCTGACACCCGCCTTCCAGGCGGCGATTCAGCGCCCGTTCTGCTTTTACCCGGTCAGACGTGTCCACATGGTCCAGTTGTGCCAGCATGGCAATCAGCTCTTCATCTTCGAGACGGCACTCAATGCCGAGCGCACCCTGGCCAACAGCGGGCAGTGAGATGGTGTCCGGCAGGCCGTAGCGGATGCGGTCGTGGAAGCCCAGTCGCTTGAGGCCGGAGCTGGCAAGCACAATGGCCTGATAGTCACCGGCATCCAGTTTTGCCAGCCGAGTGTTGACGTTGCCACGCAGGGAGCGAATTTCCAGATCCGGCCGGTAGGCCCGAAGCTGTGATTCCCGCCGCAGGCTGGCAGTGCCAACAATGGCCCCATGGGGCAGTGCGTCCACAGTGTCAAAATCATTGCTGACAAAGGCATCTGTCGGATCTTCCCGCTCACAGATGGCCACCAGTCCCAGGCCTTCCGGGAGTTCCATGGGCACGTCTTTCATGGAGTGCACCGCCAGGTCGGCCCGGCCATCCATCATGGCTTCTTCCAGTTCCTTAACGAACAGAGCTTTGCCGCCGATCTTGGACAGCGGAACATCCAGAATTTTATCGCCCTGGGTTTTGATCTTGACCAGCTCTACTGTTATGCCGTCGTTCAGGCGTTCCAGCTCGGCTTTGATAAATTCCGCCTGCCAGAGGGCCAGAGCGCTACTGCGGGTTGCGATGCGAAGGGTTCGGTTTGCCATGGTGCCTATTGCCGCGTCTTGAAAAATGTCTACCAAGGGTACTCTTTGTCAGGCGATTTGTGGAGCCGGGAATCGATAGGGTCAGGGCCCGGCAGCCTGCTCTTCCAGCCATTGCCGTACCTGGGCAGTGTGTCGGCGGCTGACCGGGAGTTGACCCTGGTCATCGGTCAATCCGACGGCGTGCTGTCCATCCCGGTGGCGAATCAGCCCTCGAATGTAGCGGGTGCCGACCAGGCTTTGACGATGAATCCTCAGAAAATGCCGGGGATAGCTGCTCTCAAGTTCTTTGAGGGTGTAATCGGTCACCGTTTCGCCATTGGTGTGATGCAAAGTGACGTATTTATGATCCGCCTGACAGTGGATTATGGCGCCCAGGTCAATCAGCTCCGTACCGCGATGGGTGCGCACCGCAAGCTGTTCGTCACCGGCCTCGTTCCGTTCACCCAGGCTTTGCAGCTGAACCCGGTTGACCCGCTCCGCGCGTTTCAGCGCATCGGCCAGGGCTTCGCGTCGGACGGGCTTGAGCAGATAGGCGATGGCGTGAACATCAAAAGCCTGAATGGCGTAGTGGTCATAAGCGGTGCAGAAAATCAGCGCGGGCGGCGCGTCGAGGCGGGCGATGCGTTCGGCGGCTTCCATGCCGTCCATGCCGGGCATACGAATATCCAGAAGCAGAAGATCCGGGCTCAGCTCCGCGATCCGGGTCAGAACCTCATGGCCATCGGAGGCTTCGCCGCACACATGGTAACCGGGCACGGCCTCCACCAGTCGACTGATTCGCTCCCTTGCCAGAGGCTCATCGTCGGCAATCAGTACGCTGCGGCTGCTTGTCTCCGGCATAAGTCGATCTACCTTTTGCCAGCGGGATTTCGTCGGTCGCCTACTTTCTGCCAGGGCAGGCGCATGGTGACAGTATAGATGTCATTCTGCTGACTGTGTTTCAGCACGGCCGCTTCGCCAAACAGTGCCTGCAGGCGGGACTGGATATTCGCCAGTGCCATGCGGTTGCCTTCGTGGGTCTTCTGGTCTTCGGCCGGGCGGGGGTTCTGAACCATCAGGTAAACGTAATTGCCCTTGCGATAGGCTTCTATTCCCACGGTGCCGCCCTCCGGGCGAGGCTGGATGCCGTGATAGATGGCATTTTCCACCAGTGGCTGAAGCGTTAGTGGCGGAATGGCCTGCTGCTGCAGACCCTCATCAATCCGCCAGTCCAGAGACAGTCTGTCTTCCAGTCTTAGTTGCTCAATAGCCAGGTAGCGGCGGCAAAGGTCCAGTTCTGACGACAGTGGAATCAGCCGGTCATCGGCCCTCAGGCTGGCACGAAAGAGTTCGGACAGATCCAGAACTGCGTCCTCGGCGCGCTCGGGGTTAACGCTGATCAGGCTGGCAATGGTGTTCATGCTGTTGAACAGAAAGTGGGGGTGAATTCGCGCCTGCAGCGCTGTCAGGCGCGCCTGCATTTCGGCTTCCTGTTGTTGCTGCCACTGGAACTGGAGGTAGAAGTAGCGCAGAACTATAAGCGTGATCAGCAGGGCCAGCAGCAGGTTTTTGGCCACTCCCTGCCAGGGTCCTTGGGCTCGAACCGGGTGGATAACGCTGTCGGCAAACAGGCTGAACGCAAGCACATCCAGCAACACGATGGTCACCACGGTGGCGGTCGCCAGCGGCACTGTCTGGCGGGCAAGCCAGTGCCTCAACAGGCAAATGGCGGCGGCGCTGGTCAGCAGGGTCCACTGCACAAACAGGGACAGCAGCCCGAAATAGTTCCATTCGATCCAGTGTTCGTCAGCCTGGACCACTGCCAGCACCAGCGCCAGCAACTCGCCAGTGACCACCAGCATGAAGACCGCCCGCACCTTGCACAAATCCGGTATGTAAAAATCACTCCCGCCTACCCTGGGTAGAGGAACAGCGCGTTCTCTGGCTTGCCGCACAATGCTATAATCCCGTCTTGTTTCATTTATCACTCCCGCAGAATAATGCCGGGCTGTCAGCAGGAAAGATAGACCATGACGGATCAGAACAAGAGCGCCGAAAAACTCTGGGGCGGTCGGTTCACGGAACCCACCGATGCCTTTGTTGAACGGTTCACCGCATCCGTGAGCTTTGATCAGCGGCTTTACCATCACGACATCATCGGCTCCATCGCCCACGCCACCATGCTGGCGGACGTTGGCGTGCTGACCGCAGAAGAGCGAGACACCATCATAGAGGGTCTCAAAGGTGTGAAAGAGGACATCGAGGCAGGCCGGTTTGAGTGGTCGGTCAGCCTGGAAGATGTCCACATGAACATTGAAGCCAAGCTGACAGAACGTATCGGCATCACCGGCAAGAAGCTTCACACCGGCCGCAGCCGGAATGACCAGGTGGCGACGGATATCCGCCTGTATCTGCGGGATGAAATCGACACGATTTCCGAGGAACTGAACCGTTTACAGGGCGGATTGCTGGACCTGGCAGAACGGGAGGCGGCCACTATCATGCCGGGCTTTACCCATCTGCAGACTGCTCAGCCGGTAACGTTCGGGCATCATCTTCTGGCGTGGTATGAAATGCTGGTCCGGGATGCCGACCGCCTTCAGGACTGCCGCAAACGGGTTAATGTGATGCCACTGGGTGCTGCCGCGCTGGCAGGGACGACCTATCCCATTGATCGCAGCATCACCGCCCGGCTGCTGGGGTTCGACCGGGCCAGTGAAAATTCACTGGACTCCGTCAGCGACCGGGACTTCGCCATTGAGTTCTGCAGTTTCGCAGCCCTGCTGATGACCCACCTTTCCCGCTTCAGCGAGGAGCTGGTGCTCTGGACATCGGCGCAGTTCGACTTTATTGACCTGCCGGATCGCTTCTGCACCGGCTCGTCCATCATGCCCCAGAAGAAAAATCCCGATGTGCCGGAACTGGTGCGCGGCAAAACCGGCCGGGTGAATGGCCACCTGGTCAGCCTGCTGACCCTGATGAAGGGCCAGCCGCTGGCGTACAATAAGGACAATCAGGAAGACAAGGAGCCCCTGTTCGACACAGTGGACACAGTCAAAGGATGCCTTAGAGCATACGCTGATATGATTCCGGCCATTGAAGCCAAAGCGGACAACATGCGGGTAGCGGCCAAGCAAGGATTCTCGACAGCAACGGACCTGGCAGACTATCTGGTGAAAAAGGGCGTGGCCTTTCGCGACGCTCACGAAATCGTGGGCAAGGCGGTAGGGTTTGGCGTTGCCGAAGGCCGGGATCTTTCGGAGATGACGATTGAAGAGCTGGCGAGCTTCTCGGATGTGATCGATGAAGACGTCTTCGATGTGCTGACGCTGGATGGCTCAGTGCAGGCACGAAATCATCTGGGCGGCACGGCACCGGAGCAGGTCCTTGCGGCCGTGGCCCGGGCTCGCAAGGGTCGCTAAGGCTACACCACCGGTCAGCCGCCGATGTTTCCGGTGCTCAGTCTGACCTCTGCCGGTTTCAGCTCGTCCAGCGGGCGGGGCCGGCCGAGGCGGAAACCCTGGCCGTAGTGAACGCCAATCGTTCTGACTTTTCTAAGGGTGTCGTCGTTTTCAATAAAGGTGGCTACGGTCACCTTCCCGGCAGCTTCTGCAATCTTGTGCAGTGCTTCCACCATCACTTGCTGCACCGGGTCATCGTTCAGATGCTCCATGATCTTGTGATCCAGTTTGATGATGTCCACCGGCATACGGGCGGCAAGCCTGTAGCTTTCAACAGAGGCCCCCGCGCCATCCAGAGCGACCCTGCAGCCGATCGCATGGAGCGTATCGCATAGCACGGCGACCTCATCCGGGTAATGCGTGGCGTGGGCCTCGCGAATCTCGAAACAGAACACGTCCGGTGCGTAAGGCGAGCCTTTCAGGACGTCTGCTATAAAGTCCCCGAACCGGTCATCCAATACGCTGGCCAGTGACAGGTTGAAGCCGCAGTATTTCATCCTTGGCTCCAGCAGCCGCTGGCGGCCCAACCAGGCCAGGCTCTGACGAATCACCTGACGATCCAGGCGCTTTGACAGATCAAAACGTTCGGCAATGGGCAGAAACTGGTCGGGTTGTAAGGCCGTGTCGCCTTCAGCCTCGCCGAGAATTCGCACCAGAATTTCGATGTGATCTCCCCAGGTAACGCTGGCAACCGGCTTCATGGTCTGATACTCCAGTATCAGCCCGTTGTGATCGAGCGCGTGATGAATACGGTCGAGCAAACGGGTGGTCGTGCCTTCGTCCATATCCGGCTGTATCGCCGGGGCGGCGTGAATCCGGTTTCGTCCGGACGTTTTTGCGGTGTGGCACAGATCGGCCGCCTGTGTCAGCAGTTGCTCCGGGTCCGATGGGGCGCTGCCGCCCATAAATAGTAAGCCGCCACTGGCGGTGGTCTGAAGCTGTTTGTCCTGCCAGTTGAAGACAAAGCTGCGGATAAGCTCCAGAATCTCGTCGGCAATCTTGCGGGCCCTGGCCTCCGGGCAGTTTTCAATAAGCAGCGCAAAGGTGTTGCCGGAAAGTCTGGCAAGGGCGTCCCGCTGGCGCACCCTCACCCCCAGATTGCTGGCCAGTTCACGCAGGTAGCGGTCACCTACACCATGGCCTGCCATCTCAATGAAGCTTTCAAAACCGTCCAGATCCAGATACAGCAGGCTGCCGGCACCATCGCGCCGGGTTTTTTGCTGTAATGACCTTTTGAGCCGGTAAAGGAAGGTTTTACGGTTGATCAGGCCAGTGGTGGGGTCGTGCTGAAGGCGATGTTCCCCGGAGCTCGCATTCTGAACACGGTCGCTGATGTCCCGGGCAATCTGCACGGCACCGGTCACTTCGCCATGGGTATTCACCAGCCGCTGGTAGTGAATCTCGTAAAGCGGGAGCCGTTCGTTCTTTTCCGTCAGTGGCAACTCCACCACATAACTGTCGCGCTCGAAGGCCCGCTGCCACAGCCGTTCATTCAGCCGCCGCTCGTTAGGGAAATCCTCCAGAAGTGCTCTGAGGTTGTCGCCGGGTTTCGGCGTCTTTTTGAAAATCTGTTCGAACTTTTTGCCAAACGGCTGATTAAAATGCAGGAAGTTGAGGTCTTTATCCACGGCCAGAACCAGGTCTTCGGTGGCGCTCATGGTGGCGGTCAGCAATTTCTCCGCCTGTTCCCGGTCCAGCACCCGGTGATATTCATCGGTCTGATCCACCATTGTGCCGGCCACCCGCTGTATGCGGTCACCGGATTTCAGGGCACGTCCGGCCAGTCTGACCTGGCGCACACTCTGGCGTGCGGTGGCCAGCACAACCGGAATCGAAAATGGCTGGGCGGTGCGGACGCACCGGCGGATCAGGGCGCGGATGCGGCTCTGCCTCTCCTGGCAGTAGAACATGGCTTGTTCCGGAGAGATCTGGCTGCCCGGTCGCAATTCCAGCAGGTGATACATGCCTTCCGACCAGGTGACTTCGTTGCTGGCGATATCCAGTTCCCAGATTCCGAAGCCCGCTGAGCTTTCTGCCAGGCGCATCAGCCGGTGATCAATGGCTTCGTGATTGCGCTGGCTGATCAGTGCATTGGCGGCCTGGTCAGAATCGTTGGTCTGGGTGCTCAGGCCCAGCGCTGCGGTGAAGAAAAAGCCTTCCTTGTGCCGGAAGGTGATAAGCACCGATTCGCCGTTTTCCAGTTTCTGGCGGTGGGTAGGCGCAAAAGGATCGTCCTGGCTGGCGGCCAGAATCATGTGGACTTTTCTGCCCTCCAGCTCGCTGTTGTCATAGCCCAGAACATGGTCGCAGTGGGTGTCTGCGGAGATAATTTCGCCATCATCGTTGACCCGGATCAGGGTGCATCGCTCGCTGTTCGGCGATGTCTCAGAGGGGTTGCGACGAATAAAAAACTCTTTCACGGGAGGATCACCTCAGCCAGTTCCGCTGCGGGGCCCATGGGGTGTAAATCCTGTGCCCTGCTTTTATTTTTTGTCGGTTTTGCCACACTTCATCCATCATACTCATAATAATGACGTAAAGAACCTCTCCCCCGGAGCCAAAGTGACTGCCGAGACCGCCCTGATAGCCCTGGATTTTGATGAAGGGATCGATCGCAAGACGCTTCGCAGGTTGCGGGACCGGTTCATGGGCATCAATCTTCAACGTTGGGAACGAGCACGCTCTGCGCTGACCCATCGGCAGCAGATGGTTCTGGAAATCCTGCCGCTGGTGTTTCACCTCAACCACCCCTCGCTGCCCGGCTATACCGACGGTCGCTGCCCCTATGGACTAAGCCATTACCAGCCTTCGGATGAGGTGCTGAATACCGCCCGCCGGTTGGCCAGAACCTTTTCGCTGAAAGATGAAGGCCGCCGACGGCCTGACCTGGAAGCTCTGTTCCTGATGGGCAGTCCCGGCACCCTTGGCCATTCCGTTGCCAGCGATCTGGATATCTGGCTGTGTCATCGTCCGGATCTTGACGATAAAGGAATCGCCTGCCTGGAGCGCAAGGCTCAGCGGTTGGGCGAGTGGGCGCAGACCCTAGGGGTAGAGTTGCACGTATTTGTATTTGCCGCCGACGAGTTTCGGGAGGGGCGTCAACGTGCCGAGGTAACGGGTGAAAATTGCGGCAGCGCTCAGCACTTCTTGCTGCTGGATGAGTTTTACCGCACGGGTATTCATCTGGGGGGGCGTTATCTGCTCTGGTGGCTGATTCCGCCGGAAGAAGAAAGCCGCTACAGGGATCGTGTACAGCAGTTGATTGAGTGTCGGTTTATCCGGGCGGACGAGTACATTGATTTCGGGGCCGTGCCGTCGATTCCCCGGGAGGAGTTCCTGGGCGCCGGTGTCTGGCAACTCTACAAAGGCATCGATGCACCCTGGAAAACCATTCTCAAGCTGTTGTTGATCGAATGCTATGCGCTGGACGAGAGCCGGCCGCTGCTTTCAGCGGTGTTCAAGCAGGCGGTATTTTCCGGTGTCACCGATGTCAACCGGCTTGACCCCTATCTGCTTCTGTACGAACGGCTGGAGCAATGGCTGACGGAGAACGACGCCAGTGGCCGGCTGGGTCTGGTTCGCCAGAGCCTGTATCTGAAGTCCGGCCTGCCGCTCACTCGCATCGATCCGGCCGGTGCCGGCTGGAGGGCGACACTGCTGGATTCGCTGGTGGTCCAGTGGCAATGGTCGAAGGCTGAGTTGCGTAATCTGGATAACCGGTCTCGGTGGCGGGCAGAAGATGTGATCTCGCTGCGCCGTCAGGTGGTTTCGGAGCTGACCCACAGCTACCGGTTGTTGTCCCGGTTGGCCCGTGAACAGGGCACGCAGGCGGCCATCAGCCACAACGATATGAATCTGCTTGGGCGGAAACTCTACGCTGCCTTCCAGCGCAAGGCGGGCAAGGTCGAGCTGATCAATCCCGGGCTTGCGCCTTCTCTGGCGGAGGAAAACCTGTCGTTTCACCATCAGTCGGAGCAGGGCGATGGTTCTGCGCTGGATGGCTGGCTGCTGTACCGGGATCTTGAAGATCCGTCTGATGCTTTCTGGCAGCCGGTGATCCGGCGGTCCGGCAACCTTACCGAGTTGATGGTGTGGTGTTTCTGCAATGGCCTGCTGACCCGAAGCACACGCCTGAACGTGCGTGGTGGCACCAGCAATGCGTCGGTGGCCGAGCTCCGGGACATGCTCGATGCACTGGCAGGCTGCCTGCCGATGCCGGTGGAACCCGTGTCGAGGGGCGCCCTGTCCCGGGGGGTGAGGCCCTTGCGACACCTTCTGTTTGTGAATGTCGGTGTCGATCCCCAGGCGCATCTGACCGAGCGCGGGCTGCACAAGCTCAGCGCCAGGCACGATTCCCTCGGTTTCAGCGGTGGCCGTGACAACCTGGTCATTACGATTGATCAGGTCACCTACAACAGTTGGCATGAAGTCAGTCTTCAGCATTACGCTGCGGGTGACACACTGATTCAGTGTCTGAAAAACATTCTGGCGTCTGTGGCCGCGTCGCCGGATCAGTTGCCGGATATTCGGGTGCATTGCCACAGCGCCGGCCACGGTGCCGCCATTGCCCGGCGGATTCAGGCGTTGTTCAGTGACGTGATGCGTGCCTTTTTTGCGGGTGGCAATGGGCCACACCCGCTTCGCTACGTGATCGAAATGGACCGGCGGTATTTTCTACTCAGTTTTAATGGGACCGAGCCCGGATTTATTGCCGTGGATAGCAAACCAGCACTGCTGGATTGCCTTGCCAGGCCATTGGAGGGCTATTTGCCGGTGGTGTTTGATCGGTACGCGATGACGGATGACCCACAGCTCAGAGCGGTGTGCCAAGTTACTGAGCCCGGCAATGTACAAGCTTTCTATCGCATTACCGGCAGCACCGCGCAGCTATGGGCTGTGGACGAACTGGGCGCCGTATTTTCGTGGCAGCAACCTTTCAGCTCCCGGCGCTATCTGTTGGTTCCGCTGCTGCGCTTCCTCGAGAACCTGCTGGAGCGAAAGCAACTGAGACAGATTGAGGCATTAGCTGGCCCTGCGGGTACCAAGTGTTATGAACTGACTCTGGTCGACGGTCAGTGGCGTGCAGAAGCCCGGCCTGATGTTATTCGGCAGGGGGTATCGCTGTCCGGGCTGGAGGTTCAGGCGGTGGGCGTGCAGGAAGGCGATGTGCGGGTCCGATTCGATATTTTCTGCGCCGATCAGGAGTTCACGGTTCAGGAATATGGCGACCAGCTGATACCGGCGGTTGCCCACTACATTCGATCGCTGCGGGACGGTCAGGAGGCCTACCCGGTTTACCTGACTGACGTTCATCTGCCCCATGATCTCGATCCGCAGGTGTATCAGCGGGATATCCAGACCATCCAGTATCTCTATTACCGCGCTGTCCTTGAGGAATCCCTTAATCGTTACCTGGCGGATTGAGCCGCCGGGTCGTCTCGCCGGGCGGGGCGTCACTCAGGTATAATAATCGCAATGAAATTAACAGGGGCTGCGGCATGAAAGCAGGGCTGATCACAGTGTTTCTTCTGGCGATGGCCGGAAGCCTGTCCGGTTGCGGGCAGAAAGGGCCGCTCTACCGGGACGCACCGGCCAAAGTTGACGCCGTGACAGAGCCCGGTGCCGTGCAGGCAGCCTCAGAAAGCGAAGAAGACCGCCCCCGCTAACAGACAGAGATACCCATGGATTATTTTAATTACCGCGATGGAGAGTTATACGCCGAGGACATACCCGTCGCGAACATCGCAGACCGGTTCGGAACACCGGCCTACGTGTATTCCCGCGCCACGCTGGAGCGCCATTACCGGGCCTATGACGATGCCCTGGCCGGGCGCCCCCATCTGGTGTGTTACGCGGTCAAGGCCAACAGTAATCTGGCGGTATTAAATGTGCTGGCACGTCTTGGAGCCGGCTTCGATATCGTTTCCGCCGGTGAGCTTGAGCGCGTTATCCGTGCCGGTGGCGACCCGGCAAAGGTTGTGTTTTCCGGCGTGGGGAAGCAGCGCTGGGAGATGCGGCGGGCTCTGGAAGCGGGTGTCCGCTGTTTCAACGTGGAGTCAGATACCGAGCTGGATCGCCTGAATGAAGTCGCGGGCGAGCTGGGCGTCAAGGCCCCGGTGTCACTGCGAGTCAACCCGGATGTGGATGCGGGCACCCATCCCTACATTTCCACCGGCCTCAAGGACAACAAATTCGGCATCGACATTGCCGAGGCGCCCGCAGTTTATGAGCGGGCGGCTGCCCTTCCGAACCTGGACATTCAGGGCGTTGATTGCCATATCGGCTCCCAGCTGACCTCGGTATCGCCCTTTCTTGATGCACTCGATCGGGTGCTGGCACTGGTTGATGCGCTGGCCGAAAAGCAGATCGTGATCCGGCACCTTGATATGGGTGGCGGCCTAGGGGTCACCTACGATCAGGAACAGCCGCCGCAGCCGTCCGACTATGTGACAGCTCTGGCCGAGCGTATGGGGCAGCGGGAGCTGGAACTGATTATGGAGCCCGGCCGTTCTATTGCCGCCAATGCCGGGATTCTGCTGACTCGGGTGGAATTCCTGAAGTGCACGGAATACCGGAACTTTGCCATTATTGATGCCGCCATGAACGATCTGATCCGCCCGGCGCTCTACAGTGCCTGGCAGTCCATTATCCCTGTCCGCCCCCGTCATGATGCCGAAGAGAAGACGTGGGATCTGGTGGGGCCGGTCTGCGAAACCGGTGATTTTCTCGGCAAGGACCGCCCGCTGCGGTTACAGACCGGAGACTTGCTGGCGGTGCGTTCTGCTGGCGCCTATGGTTTTGTGATGAGCTCCAACTACAACACCCGTAACCGCCCGCCCGAACTGATGGTCGATGGCAGTCAGGTGCATGTGGTGCGCCGCCGTGAAACTCTCGAGGAGCAGCTTGAACCCGAAAGCTGCCTGCCCGAATGAGCGGGGAACCGGATATGAACCAGGCGAGACGCGGCTCCCTGTTGAGCTTTACCAAAATGCACGGGCTGGGAAACGACTTCATGGTGGTGGATGCCATCAGCCAGCCTTTCCGCCTGGGCACGGAAACGATCCGGGAGCTGGCCAACCGCAACTTCGGTATCGGCTTTGACCAGCTTTTAGTGGTGGAACCGCCCGGACTGCCGGACGTGGATTTCCGCTACCGCATTTTCAACAGCGATGGTTCCGAGGTTGAGCAATGTGGCAACGGCGCCCGATGTTTTGCCCGTTTTGTGCGTGACCAGCGCCTGACCAACAAGAAAGTCATTCGCGTTCAGACCGCCAAAGGCATCATCGAGCTGCGGATTGGCAAGGGTGGCCTGATTACCGTGGATATGGGCGTGCCAGAGCTGAACCCACCGGCTATCCCTTTTGCCGCGGACCGTCGCAAAGAGGTTTACACCGTGGAAGTCGGTCACGAAACTGTGGAGTTGACTGCCGTATCCTTGGGTAACCCCCACGGCGTTCTGATGGTGGACAACGTAGACACGGCGCCGGTGGCTGAACTCGGGCCAAAGCTGGAAAATCACCCACGGTTTCCGGCCCGCGCCAACATCGGCTTTCTCCAGATTCTGGATCGGAGCCACGTGCGGCTGAGGGTTTTCGAGCGCGGTGCCGGTGAAACCCTGGCCTGCGGCAGCGGCGCCTGTGCAGCGGTGGTTGCCGGGCGCCTGCGCGGGGTGCTCGATGCCCGGGTAGACGTAGAGCTCCTGGGTGGCCACCTGATGGTGGAATGGCAGGGTGAGGGGGCGCCTGTTATGATGGAAGGGTCGGCGACCAGCGTGTTTGAGGGCCAGTTGCGGCTGCCCGGAGATTCGCCGCCAAGGCGACGCAGAAGTACCAGACCGGGCGATGGCAAGCCTGCACCGAACCGACAACAACGTGGCCGACAGACGGCCACCTCAAGGCACGGATAGGCAGGCCTGCGCACCGGACCTGTTCATCAGACCTGACCGTCAGGAGAATAGCATGACAGACCAAACGGCCCGCCAGAAGGCCGGTAACCTCAACCGTGAATCGGTTGCGGACTATCTTCGCGAAAACCCCGATTTTTTCGTTGATCAGGACGAACTGCTGCGCGGCCTGACCCTGCCCCACGACAGTGGCAGGGCCATCTCTCTGGTGGAGCGGCAGGTTCATCTGTTTCGGGAACAGCGGGATACCCTACGTCAGGAAATGGTAGAACTGGTGTCCATCGCGCGCCACAACGACCGCCTGTTTGAAAAGAGCAAGCGCCTGCTGATGCAGGTTATTGAAGCGCGCAACCTGAACGACATGGCGGCTGCCATTGATGACAGCATTCGCGGGGATTTCGGCCTGGATGCCGCTTCGGTCATCCTGTTTACCGATCAGGATCTGCCCGGCAACGGCCGGGGGGCGCTGCATGTGGTTTCGCCGGACGCTGCCAGGGAGCGCCTGGGAGGCCTGCTTGAAGGCGACCGTGCGGTGTGCGGCCAGTTCCGCGAAAGCGAGCGCAGTTTCCTGTTCCCGGACCGGGAAGAGCCCATCGCGTCGGTTGCGCTGGTGCCTCTGCGCGCCCATGAACCAGCTGACGCAACCGACGAGCTGGTGGGCGTGTTCGCGGTCGGAAGTTGTGAAGCCGGGTACTTTGACCAAAGCATGGGGTCGCTGTTTCTGACCTACATCAGTGACACCCTCAGTCGTCTATTGCCGCCGATTCTTCAGCGCCACACGGCCGCAGCGACCACCCTTGCCGATCAGGTTGCGGAGTCCCGCTGATCATGGGGCAGCCGGGCGATGAAACAGGCCTGGCTGCCACGCTTGCGGAGCCGCTTCGCGGTTTCATCCGTTATCTTGCCTCCGAGAAACGCCACTCTCCTCACACCTGTGCCAATTACGAAGACGACCTGCGGCGCTTTGGCGACTGGGTGGCCTGCTCAGAGGGCCGTTCAGCCTGGCGCGAGCTGACTTCCCATGACCTTCGCCGCTATGTGGCGGTGCTCAGCCGATCCGGCCTGAGCGGGCGTAGTATTGCCCGGCACCTGTCCGCCATCCGGCGTTTCTACGATTATCTGCTGCGGGAACATCAGGTCAGTGATAACCCGGTGCTTGATGTTCGAGCGCCGAAAGCGGCGCGGCGGTTGCCGCGGGTGGCGGACGTGGACCAGTTGAGCTATTTGTTGGACGCCACTCCGGACGACCCGCTGGAAACGCGGGACCTGTGCATGTTTGAGGTGATGTACTCGTCCGGGCTGCGGCTGTCGGAACTGGCCGGTCTCAACCTGGAATCCATCGACCGTCGCGGCGGTGAAGTCCGGGTGTTGGGTAAGGGTAGTAAAGAGCGGATCCTGCCTGTGGGCCGACGCGCGCTGGCGGCTCTGACCCAGTGGCTTGAGGTCCGTCCGGCGCTGGCGGCCGAGAGTGAGTCGGCGCTGTTTGTCAGCCGCCGGGGCGAGCGCCTCAGCAACCGCAGTATTCAGTCGCGCCTGCGGCGATGGGGAGTAAAAAACGGCGCCGACCAGCGATTGCACCCGCATCTGCTGCGCCACTCTTTCGCCAGCCATATGCTGGAATCCAGTGGCGATCTGCGAGCAGTTCAGGAACTGCTGGGCCATGCGGATATCAGCACCACCCAGATCTATACCCACCTGGATTTTCAGCACCTGGCTAAAGTGTATGATCAAAGCCATCCCCGGGCCCGTCGGGAGCGTAAATCAGACGACACCACAACCTGACCGGGCGTAATGTTGGTAATAGGGTTGCCGAACAGCGAGAGAATAAGATGTCATCGGATACGTCGTGGAAAGACAAATACCTGAAGGAGCTTGAAACCTCTGAAGCCAGTGAGGCGCGCTGGGATACCGAGAAAAACCTGCTTCAGCGTATGCTCGTGCGCACAAGCCTGGCCTCGGAAGGCCAGAGTACTGAACTGGACAGCCTGCTGACGCGCCTCAGGGAAGAGGTCCGCAATGGCGCCTTCGACACCGGCACCTGGCAAGATCTGCAGGACCGTATTGATCGTAAGGTATCGGCGCTGGATGAGCACAAGTCAGATACCGACAGGCAGCTTCGGGCCATTCTCGAGAAACTGCTGTCAGAGTTGCGCGTTCATAGCGTGTTCCAACCGGTTAAAGATCGCCTGAAAGATCTGGAAAAGCGACTTCGCAAGCCTGAAACCCTTCAAAATTCTTTTAATGAATGGCTGACCGACTTTGCCGGCGCCCTGCAGGCTGGTCTGGGTGCCACCGGTCCGGAATCACAACACCCGCCACAGAAAGGATTTTTCGGCAAAATTTTCAGCAAGCCTTCGGGTGAGGATCGTTCCCGGGATGATCAGATTCCGGTCGCAACCGGCACCGAAGCTGGAGGCTCATCGGTTGAGCTGGAGCCGGCAGTGGAAGAAGAGGCCGATCAGCGGCTGCGAATTGCCCGGCGTGTGGGCGAGCTTCTGGGGCAACTGCTTGAGCAGGTCGCTCTGGAACCGGCGTCAGAAGCGCGGGCGCGGCGGCTGCAGGAACGTCTGCTGGCCAGTGATGACTGGAGTGAATTGCGGGAAGGGCTGAGCGGCGTGGCCGAACTGGTGATTGGTGCCGTGACCCGCAGCCAGCGTGAGTTCGAAGCGTTTTTACGCCGGCTGGATGAGCGCCTGGACACCCTCAAGAAGTATTTTTCGGAACAGGAAAGTGCGCAGGCCGGGCGCCAGGATGCCTCTGCAGAGCTGGATATGGAGATCCGGCAGGAACTGGATGCTTTCGGGCAGAAGGTCGAAACCAGCGAAGATTTTCAGGCGCTGAAGACCTCAGTTTCGGGCCATCTGGCGTCCATTCGCGAGTCGGTGGGGCGGTTCAGAACCAAAGAGTCCGAGCGGGAATTCTACCTGTCTGAGCAGCTGGATATCATGCAGGAAAAAATGGCGGCCATGGAAGCACACGCGGAACAAGTGAAGGTCGAGCTTCGTGAGCAGCGTCAGCGGGCAATGACCGATGTGCTGACCCAGCTACCCAACCGGGAAGCCTGGCAGGAACGCCTGGACCTCGAGTTCCAGCGCTGGCGTCGTTATGGCAACCCGCTGAGCCTGGCGGTACTGGATATTGATCTGTTCAAGCGGGTGAACGATTCCTATGGCCACAAGGCCGGTGACAGGGTTCTGCAGTTGGTGGCGAAAGCCCTGGGGGACCGGCTGCGCCAGACCGATTTTATCGCCCGGTTCGGTGGCGAAGAGTTTGTGGTGCTGTTTCCGGAAACTTCGGCAGACACTGCTAAAGACGTGCTCGACGGGCTGCGTTGCCACATCAAGGCCCTGCCGTTCCATTTTCGCGGGGAACCGGTTTCCGTGACTTTCTCAGCCGGAGTTGCCAGGTTTGAATCGAATGATGCAACCGACAGTGTTTTTGACCGCGCTGACAGGTCCCTTTATCAAGCAAAAGACGCTGGCCGCGATCAGGTCTGTGTCAGTGTTAATGACGCATCTGAGCATCCAGTTCGTCGATGACCTCGGCCCAGTCAGAATCGTCTTCCAGGCCCTCTTCCAGAAAGTGAGACTGGCTGTCGGACCAGAAGGGCGCATCCTGCAGGGCAATCTCGGCGGGGACCGGCGAATGGCGTTCAATAAAACGGTCGATGCTGGCCTGATCTGATGGCATGCCAAGCTGATCGAAAAGGGCGGTCAGCGTGTGTTTGCTGGTATCCATATGAGTAAGGCGCTCCTGAATGCATTCGATGGATTTAACCGGTATGGTTTTCTGAACTCTAGTCTAACTCATGAGGATATCCAGTGAAGGCGGCGTTGCATCTTCTGTTGTGTCTGGCCTGTTTGCTGCTGCCGGTTCGGCTCGTAGCAGAGCCGCCTCAGTCTGCGCCTGCGCCGTTGCTGGGCCGTGATGACCTTGAGTGGCTGGGTGCTCAGAAATCGTTTCGCGTCGGTGTCCGTAGTGATCAGGTTCCTCTGGTATTTGATACCGGAGAAGGCAGGCTGGCGGGTGTATTCATTGATTATCTGAACATCGTATCCGCAAAACTTGACCTGCCTATCGAACAGATCACCGGAAACGAGGCACAGTTGGATCAGTGGCTGGCTGACGGGGTGATCGATGCCAGGCTCAATACCCGCCCGGCCCGCCAGCAGGACTCTGGCGAGCAGTTGATTTCCTCGCCGATTATGTCGCTCACCTACGGCCTGTTTGTGGCCACGGGTAATGTCGGAATTCGTGAACTGGCCGACCTTGAAAGCACCCGTGTCGCGCTGGTGGCTCGCGACGCCAATCAATATGCTCTGCTGGACCCGGTGCAGAGCTTTACCCCGGTACCGGTTGACAGCCTGAGTGAAGCGGTCAGCATGCTGCTCTCGGGGCAGGCGGATGCCTTCCTGGGGCCGGTCGCTGTGGTGTCTGATTACCTGCGTTCGGCCATGGTGAGCGGGGTGCGGCTCGCGCGGCTGATGAATCAGCATTCTGTTGATGTGGTGCTTGAAGTCGCTCCCGGCCGGGACCGTGTTTTTCGCACGCTGAATCAGGCGGTGCTGGCGATCAGCCACAGTGAGCACCGGGACATACGCCAACCCTGGCTTCAGTCCAACGTTCCGGAAACGGCTGACGGCACCATGCGGCTTTCGGATGATGAGGCGGAATTTCTCAGGGAAAATCCTGGTCTGACGGTTGCCTTCCGGCAGGACTGGCCGCCGTTCGAGTTTTCTCAGGATGGCGAAACCAAGGGGCTGGTTGCGGATCTGGTTACCCGCCTGGAACAGCAGTTATCTGTGCGGTTCAATCGTCGAATGCTGGCAGCCGGGGAGGTCCCGGAAGATCAGCTCAATCAGGGGAAGGTAGACATACTGCCCGCGGTAACCCGGACGCCGCAGCTGGAACAGAGTTTTCTGTTCAGCCGTGCCTATCTGACGGTACCGATCGCGCTGGCAATCCGTGAGGATGGCCGTTTTATCGGCGAACTGCGGGAGTTGCGGGACGAACGGGTGGGCGTTGTAAATCGTCAGGCGGGGCACGACTACCTGCTGATCAACCATCCGGACCTGAATCTATATCCTGTCAGTTCCGTTGAGAAAGGCCTGCTGGCGCTGTCCAATGGTGACCTGGATGCCATGGTCACCCAGATTCCGGCGGTCAGTTACACCGTGGCCCGGCTGGGCCTGTCCAATCTTCGTATCACCAGTATCACCCCCTACCAGTATGAGCTCCGGTTCGCGGTCAGCAAAGATCAGCCCGAGCTGCTGGGCATTCTGAACAAGGCACTGGGCAGTCTGGATTCCAACGAAACCGAGTCCATCTACAATCGCTGGATTCACTTGGATATCGAGCAGGAGACGGATTACACCGTGGTCCGGCGCATTGTGCTGATTGCCGTGGTGGTGGTGCTGATCTTCCTTTACTGGAACCGGAAGCTGTCCCGCGAAGTGGATGAACGTATCCGTTCTGAGAACGCATTGCGGCGTAGTGAGGATGCGCTGAGATCCGCCAAGCAGGACGCTGAGCGCCTGGCCCGTCAGGCCGAGGCGGCCAGCCGGTCGAAGAGTGAGTTTCTGGCTAATATGTCCCACGAAATCCGCACACCGATGAACGCGGTGATTGGCTACAGCGATCTGCTGAGCAATACCGTCAGGGATCCGCAGCAAAGAAACTACCTGAATGCCATCCGCGCTGGCAGCCGCAGCCTGCTGATGCTGATCAACGACATTCTCGACCTGTCGAGAATCGAAGCAGGCAAGATGCGGCTGGATTATTCCGCGGTCTCCATGCGCCGGCTGCTCAGTGACGTGCGCCACATCTTTGACCTGAGGGCGACCGAGCAGAGTATTTCTCTGGAGGTCAGTGTGGACTCCGGAATGCCTGCCGCCATGAGACTTGACGAAACCCGCTTGCGCCAGGTTCTGTTCAACCTGGTGGGCAATGCCATAAAGTTTACCCATAAGGGCGGGGTAACGGTGCGGGCAACGGTGACGCCTCTGGCCAGCGACGATGCTGACGACGAAACGGAGCGAACCGTCAGGTCACAGCTTGTGGTCACCGTTCAGGACACGGGTATTGGTATCCCTGAAGATCAGCAGCAACAGATATTCGACGCCTTTGAACAACAGGAAGGCCAGAGCAGCCGCCGATACGGTGGCACCGGCCTGGGCCTGGCCATCAGTCGCAAGCTGGTACGGATGATGGGGGGCGAACTGGACGTCGAGAGCGAGCCGGGTGTCGGGTCTACCTTCACGGTGCGCCTACCGGACGTGGAAGTGACTAACGAAGAGGCCGAGGAAGAGGGGCCGCCGCAGGAATCCGATCGCCTGCTGGCCCAGACCCTGAGCATGCAGGAGCGAGGCTGGCTGAGGGAGCAACTGGCGCGGGATTTTGGTGACGAGTGGCAGTCAGTCAGAGCAAGCGGCGATCCGGAGCAAATGCGAGACTTTGCCTGTCGGGTAATCGAATGGGGTCAGCGCCTGTGTTCATCTTCCGTGACACGCTATGGTGAAAAACTGCTGGCGGACGTAGACGCGTTTAACCTGGATGCGGTGAACAGTGCGCTGGCGGCATTTCCCCGATTGCTGGGCCGGGAGGAATAGGCAGACTTACAGGCAATCGAACTGGGATCTCCGGTCGAAAGCTACCGATACCATGTCGTAGCCTTGGTCCGACAAGTCGCGGATCAGCTCGCGATCCTTGAGCATGGCCGTGCATACCTTGTGGACGCTGGCCTGAAGCTGTTCAGTGCCTGGTTCGCTGTTGAAGCGAAAATCCACGATAAGATATTTTCGCTCGATGGCCGACGTCACCGGGATGATTTCCCGCTCGACGCTCTGATAGCCGATATAGGTCGCCTGATGCGTCGGAAACAGCCCGCTGAGCAGCAGATCCAGATTGCCAGCCGTGGCCGACCCCGCATTGAGTAACAGGGGAAGAATCAGAGCAGTGATCAGACGGTTGGGTGTTATAGCAATCATGTTTGTCGTGAGGTCCCGAAGTTCAGTCAGATAGACGAATCTGGTAACGCCTTGTAAGTAAAGGTTACCGTTTATTATTGCAGACTGGCAATAAATGTGTTTAGAAATTGGTCACATTTTGCAATTGTTCACACTTTACCAAAGCCCGCTGACCCCGGATCAAGGTTCCCGCAGGTCCAGGGTTTCAACTATGATGAAGGTATTGAGGCGAGTTCAGAGGTAGGATCATGTTCCAACTGGTTTTCAAAGGTGAATGCACACCCGGTACCGATCCGGAAGCGGCCCGAAACAGCGCCAAAACCCTGTTCAAGGCCAATGCTGATCAGATTACCAAAATGTTCAGCGGCCAGCCCGTGGTAATTCGCAACCGGCTGGAGGAAGTTCAGGCCGAAAAATACCGGGGTGTTCTGCAAAAGCACGGCATGGTTGCCTATGTCGAACCCATGGAAGGCACGGTTGCACCGAAAGAGCCTTCTATACCTAAGGAGCCTTCAGCCGCTAAAGAGCCATCAGCGCCTAAAGAGCCATCAGCGCCCAAACAGCCCTCAGCGGAGCAAAAGCCGCCACCGGCTCCCAAAGCACCTTCCCAGTCGACGGGTTCTGTGAAAGCAGAGCCAGGGGACAGGCCGAACCTGGCCGGCGAAAAAGTGGACAGCATTCTGTCCGGTTCCAGCCTGACACTGGACCCGGTGGGCATCACGCTGGAAGAGCACAAAGAGGCTGAGGTGCCCATGTTCGAACATCTGGACGAGTGGACTCTTGCTCCCCCCGGCACCGTACTTTTAGAGGCCCGGGAATCACCCCCACCGGTGGTGCCCGACGTCTCCCACCTGTCACTGGCGGATCAGGACGACGGATCAGGCCGTAAAGGATGAGCGCTGACAGGCAAGGGTTTTAATGCGCTGTCGACGGGAGTGTTATACGTTAGATCTGGGTACTATCTGTCTTTCGGGCTGAACTATGAAGATAACTTCGAGAACAAGACCGATTTCAACCTGGCGGCCTCGTTGCGAATGACCGAGCTGAATGCTCTGGGCGCCGAGTACCGGCGCGGTGCAGTTCTCCACCGCCTATAATAACGAAGACGACTGGAGCGCCTATCTCAATGTCGGCTTCTCATTTACCCAGCTGTTCGACTGACGCTTACCCGGCTGTTGAACTGAACAGGGTCAGGCAGTTGCGGGCGTGGTGCCAATGGCCAGCAGAACCTGCCGGCATTGCTGCCTGGCATAACCAGCCAGAATCTCCGTCATTCGCTCTTCATCCCGATCGCGGATGGCTTCTATGGATGCGCGCACGTGCTCCAGGTTGTCTTCCAGCACCTGGTTGCCGCCGCTCTGAAAGGCTACAAAGGCGCAACGCTTCGCCGATGGCCAGAGGTCCTGAATCGCGGAAACAATAAAGTAGTTGTCGGCGTAGGTGAGTGACGCCTGGGTATATTCAATGCCCAGTTCCAGAAACACCATCAGGTCGTTTCTGTCGTGGCTGTCTTTCATGCGTTGGTACAGGCTTTCCAGTTTGTCCATGTCGGCCTGTTGCCACTGGCGTACCAGTTTGCGACCGGTGTGGGTCAGGTAAAGTTGCAGGACTTCATAGAGACTGCGGACAAAAAACTCGTCCAGCGGCGTGACGAACGCGCCTTTGCGGGGCACATTCTGGACCAGGTGGCGTTTCTCCAGCAGCAGCAGCCCTTCACGGATGGAGCCATGGCTGACATCCATCTGTTTTGCCATGGCGCTTTCATAAATGCGTTCGCCCGACCGTAACTGGCCAAAGGCAATCCGGTTTTCGATATGGCGCGCCACCTGCTCGGTCAGGGTTTCACGGGGTTTGAATAGTGTCATTTTTATCGTTTGTTACCGCACAGTTAGTTCTTGGTGGCTGAATACTCTCACATTACCCCGCTCTGGAAAACGAAGGCCCCCGCCGGTAATGAGACATTATGGCTTTAAAGCAACGGTCCCATCAGGCGAATGGCGCGGCAGGCCAGGCGGAAGGCAATGGAGCGGTCCTTGTAGTCGCTTTCTGTCATCAGGCGACAGCGTTCCAGGTCCGTGGTCAGCATTTGCTCCATCCGGTCGACAAATGCTTTGGACGTATTGATGGCCATAATCTCGAAGTTCAGCCGCATGGAGCGGTTGTCGAGATTGGCCGTGCCCACTGCGGCATAGCGGCTATCCACCAGTACCGTCTTCTGGTGCATGAAGCCGGGTTGGTAACGGTAAATGGCAATGCCCGCCCGGGACGCCTGAACCAGGTAGGAGTAGGCGGCCAGGCCGATCAGCCAACTGTCCGATTTTTCCGGGATGATAATGCGAACATCCACCCCTCGCAGGGCAGCGAGTTGCAGCGCGTTGAGAATCTGGAAATCCGGGACGAAGTAAGGTGAGGCGATCCAGATCCGGCTGCGGGCATTGTTGATGCAGTTGAGGAAAAAGAGTGTGCCGGTTTCGAAGGTATCGGCAGGCCCCATGGGGAGAATCAGCACTTCTTCATCGCCGTCAGGGAAAGTTGACGGGAGCCAGTTAAGATCCGGGATTTCATCGCTGGCCCAGTTCCAGTCTTCCAGCCAGGCTAATTGCAGGCCCTGAGTCGCCGGCCCGCGGATGCGGCAGTGGGTGTCCCGCCAGGGTTCTTCGTCACCGGCGGCCAGGTATTCGTCCCCCAGATTGATGCCGCCGACAAACCCCACCTCACCATCGCATACCAGTAGTTTGCGATGATTCCTGAAGTTGACCTGGAGCCGCATACGGCGAAGGTTGCCGTCTCCGAAAGAGGCAACGTGTGCGCCTGCGGCAGACAGCTCTTTCAGGTATTTCCGTGGCAGCCAGACACTGCCGATGTCGTCGTAAAGGAACCAGACCTGGACACCCTGCGCCAGCTTGCGTTTCAGGATCGACTTGATGCGCTGGCCGACTTTATCCGAGCGCACAATATAGAACTCCAGCAGGAGGTAATGTCGGGCGTTTTCCATGGCCTCGAACAGGGCTTCAAACGTGGCCGCGCCATCTTTCAGCAGGTCACAGTGGTTGCCGCAGGTAAAGGGCTGGCGGCCCAGCTTGCACAGAACCTGAAGTTCGTCACTGGCTTCGGCCTGGCCCGGACAGTCGATTACATTGCTCTGCTGCTCGAACTGGCTGAGTGCACCGGCAAGTTTCTTTTTTTCAGGCCGCTTAGTCTTCAGATAGCCGCCAAACCGGTTACGCCCGAACAGTAGAAACCAGGGCACTGCCAGGTAGGGCAGGCCAATCAGCGCCAGTATCCAGGCGATGGCACCCTGCGCTGTGCGATAGCTGAGCAGTATCCGATAAATACAGGCTCCCGCAAGGATGTAGAGGGCAACAAGCCCGTAGACGATCCAGGAGGGGTCTGGTGTGTTCATGATTCGGTGTCCCCGCCCTGATCAGCCAGATGTTGGTTGCGGTTCCGGTACTGAGCTGGGGCAATACCAGTCCAGCGCTTGAAAGCACGGCTGAAAGCACTGAGCTCGGAAAAACCCAGCAGAAAAGCGATTTCACCCAGCGCGTAATGGTCGGAGGCGACGTAGCGCATGGCTTTATCCTTACGCACCTCTTCCACAAGCTCGTGGAAGCCCAGACCTTCCTTTTTTAGGCGCCGGTACAGGGTCTGGCGGCTCATGTGGCATTGTCTGGCCAGGGTGTCGGCGTCGATGCGCTCCGTGGACATCTGCTGGGAAATCAGTCGACGGATCTTGCGGCCGAAGGTTCGACGACTCTGGAGCAGTGACAGCAGAGTATTCACCTGTTTGAGAACCGCCGAGTACACATAAGGGTTGCGATGGGGGATGGGATGAGCCAGATGGCGGCGGTCAAACGCAACCCGGGTTCGCTCGCAACCGAAACGCACCGTCCCGCCGAACAGGTCCCGGTATTCCCGGGCATAGCCGGGTTTTACATGGGCGATTTCTACCCATTCGGCAATGATCGTCGGATGAATAAAATGCCGGGTGCGACACAGCATCGACGCAATGGTTCGATCCATATCCTGGCGGCAGTAGTGGCCCGGAGAATCCGCCTGCCAGGTCAGAATGGCCTGATCACCGGTCTGTTCAAAACTGAGCCTGACGGATTCGTTGATCAGCCGGTGCAGCCTGGCGTACTGGGTAACGGCCTCGCCCAATGTGTCGCAGTTGAAGAACACATGGGCCACCAGACCCATCCGGTCAGGATCCACCATTTGCCCCACGTGGAGGCCGACAGCCGGATCACCGGTGACGGTTTCAGCGTATTCCCACAGGTGGTAATGCTGGTCGGCGGGAATTCGCAGGTCCGGGTCGGTCAGCGCTTCCTGGGGGTGGCCGGTAATCTGTTCCACGGCTTTGGGGTCCAGAACGCCCTGGCACTTGAGGTAATGCACCAGTGCCAGGGTACTAGAGGCAGCGATCATTGGTGATGTGCTGGAATTGGCGTGCTCGTCGCTCACAATGACCTTTGGGGTTGATGAAGAAGATGTCATTTTGGGTGTCACAAACTGTCAAGTGAATGGAACAGCCTGTCAATCGTCCTTGGTACTCCTAAAGATAGCATTGTAGTCATAGAAGGAAGCAATCGGGTTTCGTTCATCAGGAGGTGTTTTATGGAACTGGAGATTTTTGTCCCTCACAACGAGCAGGAACGTTCGAACATTGTCGCTCTGGCAGAGTACCTGAACAGCATCTACTATTGCTGATCATCGTTTTACCTGACATTTTATCAGCCGGGTTCGCCCGGCTTTTTTGTGTCTGATTGTTTTTCCCGGCTGGAGAATGTGTTCATGAGTGTCGAGCTTCATCATCAAATAAGTGGCGGAATCAGTGGCGAAGGCCATCCGGTCATCCTGCTGCACGGGCTGTTGGGTTCGCTGGATAATCTGGGCGTGATTGCCCGTGGGCTTCAGGATAAGTGGCAGATTCACGGGCTGGACCAGCGTAACCATGGTAAATCCCCTCATGTAGATACCATGACCTACCCGGAGATGGCCGAAGACGTACTGTCCTATATGGACGCACAGGGCCTTGCGAAAGCTACGGTGCTGGGCCATTCGATGGGCGGCAAAGTGGCCATGCAGCTGGCCCTCAAGGCACCGGGCCGCATTGCCGGAATCATCGTGGCGGATATAGCGCCGGTCACCTATTCGCCTCGTCACGATCATGTTCTGGAAGGCCTGAGGGCCGTTGATACAGGCGCACTCAGATCCCGGCAGGATGCCGACCGGGCGCTTTCAGAGCATGTGGAAGAAGCTGGTGTCAGGCAGTTTCTGCTGAAGAATCTGACGCCGGTTCCTTCTGAAGAAAAAGTCGATTCCGGTGCCCGCTATCGTTGGCGGTTCAATCTGCCGGTGATCGACCGCAGCTACGCCGATCTGTCTGCCGCTCCGGAAGGCGACGGGCCTTACGAGGGCCCGGTACTGTTTATTAAGGGCGCCGATTCAGCCTACATCCAGACCAAGCACCGGGACACCATTACGCGGCTGTTCCCCAACGCCGACCTGCGAATCATTGAAGGCACCGGCCACTGGCTGCACGCCGAAAAGCCAGACACCTTTGTGGCACTGTGCCAACGTTTTCTGACGGATTAGGCCATAACCCTTTCGGTTGTTGGGCATCGGCTGGTAGATATCGGTTGGTGGATATCTGTTAGTGGACAGACTTCAGGTGTCTGATAAGGTTAGGCGACTCAACGGACAAGGCAGGAACACATCATGAAGTGGTTTTTGGGCATACTGCTGGTCGCATTCGTCCTTGTGGGCGGTTTTTTAATGGCCGAATCCCCCATTGACAGTGTTGCCTGGCAGGCTCCGAAACCTGAGCCCATGACTGGGCTGCTCAGCCCCAACGAGCAGCTGAAAACGGCTGATCTGCTGGCTAAGGGCCAGATTTACGGGCCGGAAGACACCACCGTTGATGCCAACGGCGTGCTTTATACCGGTACCCAGGATGGCTGGATTGTGCGGGTATGGCCGGATGGCCGGGTGGAAAACTGGGTTCAGACCGAGGGGCGACCCCTTGGCCTGGTGTTTGATCGCAAGGGCAACCTGATTGTGGCGGACGCCTGGAAAGGGCTGCTGTCCGTCTCGCCGGACAAGACGGTCACCCTGCTCACGCGTGAGGCGGAAGGCCTGCCGTTCGGTTTTACCGACGATGTGGATGTTGCCCCGGATGGCCGCATCTATTTTACCGATGCCAGCTCCCGCTTTAACCAGCCGGACTACATCCTGGACCTGATGGAAATGCGACCCCATGGCCGGCTGCTGCGTTATGATCCGGCCACTGGCAAAACCGAGATGTTGCTGCGGGATCTTTATTTTGCCAACGGCGTGGCGGTGTCGCCTGACGGTGAATACTTGCTGATGAATGAAACCTGGAAATACCGGATTCTCAAATACTGGATCGGTGGTGATGATCCGGGGACAGTGGAAGTGTTCGCCGACAACCTGCCCGGATTTCCCGACAATCTGGCGGTGGACAGCGCCGGACGCTACTGGGTGGCATTTCCCACGCTTCGTAACCCCCAGATTGATTCGATGCACACCTACCCCTGGTTAAAAAACCTGTTGGCCAAGCTGCCAGACGCGCTCAAACCGAAAGCCCAGCAATATGGCCTGGCCGTTGCTTTTAATGACCGTGGCCAGGTGCTGACCAGTCTGCACGATACCGACGGTCAACACCTGCAGGAAATCACCTCGGTCAATCCCCATGGCGGGTTTTTGTATTTTGGCTCTCTGCATAATGACCGGATCGGGCGCATGGCCATTGAATCGGTTCCGGGGTTGAGGGAGGCGGTGAATGAGTGACCAGCCCGAACTGAACTGGGACCTGCCATCGCCCTTCGTCCTGAAGATCATGGTCTCGCCCGAAGACACTGACCGCCTGGGGCACGCCAATAACGTGGTGTATCTGCGCTGGCTGGAAGAGGTGAGCTGGGCGCATATTGAAAGCCTGGGGATGACCTGGGCACTTCACGAGGAAACCGGCAAAGCCATGGCCATTACCCGCACAGAGATTGATTACCTGGCTGCTGCCAATGCCGGTGACACTCTTGAACTTGGAACCTGGCTAACCGACTTTGATGGCCGCTTCCGGTCTGCCCGTCAGTTTCAGCTAATCCGTCAGGCCGATGGGAAAACTCTGATGCGGGCGTTATCCACTCACGCCTGTGTCGATATGAAAAGCCAGCGGCCGTCCCGCATGCCGGCAGAATTCAAACGCATTCTGGGCAGCGTTCTGGTTGAGGGCGGCCGGGGGCTCGATGAACGGTAATCACGACCCCGCCCACTTCTGCTAATCTGAAAACATCCACCCCGCGCCCGGCGTGATTGCCGCGCCTCCTGAGCCTGCTACCGGAGAGCATTATGCAAAACAGTACGGATTCGAGTTCTGACACTACCATGCGCCGCGTTGCCTATGACCGGTTTGGTGAGGTGGACGTATTGCGGGTAGAACAGGCCGACATTGCCGAGCCCGGTGCCGACGAGGTACGGGTGCGCGTGGCGGGTGCCGGGCTTAACCCTATCGACTGGAAAACCCGGAAAGGACTGGGCTTTGCGGCACGGCAGATTGAAAACGACCTGCCCTGGACTCCGGGCTACGATGTGGCGGGCGAAGTGGTGGCTGTGGGTGATGCCGTGACAACACTGGCGCCCGGAGACCGGGTCATGGGCATGATCGGTTTTCCTGCCGGGGGCGGCGGCTATGCCGAGTGTGTGATTGTCCCTGCAGTTGATCTTGCCATGGTGCCTGAGGAGCTTGATCTGGTGTCCGCCGGCGCCTTGCCGCTGGCGGCACTGACGGCCTGGCAGGCGCTGTTCGAGGTGGCCGGGCTGGAGGCCGGGCAGAAGGTGTTGGTTCACGCCGGTGCCGGTGGCGTGGGCCACTTCGCCGTGCAGTTCGCGCTGGAGCGCGGGGCCCATGTGATTGCCACGGCCTCCGACTCCAACCGGGACTTTCTGGCCGGGCTGGGCGTGCACGAGGTAATCGATTACCACACCACCCGGGTCGAGGATGAGTGCTATGGGCTGGATGTGGTGTTGGACCTGATTGGCGGTGAGGTTGGCAAGCGCTCATTGCAGACCCTGAGCGAGCATGGTGTGCTGGTCACCATCCCCACGGTTACGGCGGATGAGATCATTACCCAGGCTGAATCCATGGGGCTGAGAGCTCACGGTATGACAGTGCGTCCGGATGTGTTCCATCTGGAAGAGATTGCCGAACTGATCGAAGACGGTGATGTGCGTATCCACATCGATAAGACCTTTTCCCTCGATCAGGTGCAGCAGGCGCACCTGACCCTTGAGGGTGGCCACGTCCGGGGCAAGCTGGTGCTTGACTGCCGCTCCCGATAGAGCCTGTCAGGCGTTGCCAGGTGCTGCGGGCCGGGGCTCTGCTGGAACCGCTCCTGGCTTTTCTTTCCTTTCCTTGTTCGGCTGGGGTGGCACCAGGCTGACCAGAGTCCAGTCGTTTTCCGGCTTGAGGCTTTCCATGTCTTTCACCGGCGAAATCCGGTCCCGGCTATCCAGCACAAACAGCACACAGGCCCGTTGTTCGTACTTCGTCTGAAAATCCTCGAACGTGAACTCGTCGCTCAGCTGTGTGGTTTTGATGCTGTAATTTTGGGCCGCCAGGCTGGCCAGCTTGGCGTAGCTGAGGCCATTGAAAAGCCCGCGGGTCATATCGATCGTTTCTGACGTCTGGAGCCGGGCGTTCTGGTCTTGATCGCCGTCGGACAGGGTGAATACGTTGGTCGTTCCGAACCAGTCCAGAAAGTGGTAGGTCGCCAGCGAGTTCATGTGCTTGTAGGGCGACACAACCAAAAGATTGCCAATGCCGGTCAGGTCCAGATGGGTGGAGGCGTGTTCCGATACCGGGTTACCAAAATACACCTGAAGATTTTCCATTCTTGCCAGTTTGACGTTTTCCCAGTTGGTGTCCGTCAGGGTCACCGGCACCTTCAGATTATGCAGTGCCACCCCGATTTTCCTGGCAATGGGGTTGGCTCCCAGAATCAGGAAGCCATAGGACGAAGGCTCTGCCACTTTTAACAGCTGCGCCAGGGGCCTTGCGGTCAGGCTCTGAATGGTCACGGTGGCGATAATCAGCATGAATATCAGTGGCACCAGTGCGCCGGCGCTTTCGTAGCCCAGTTTCTGAAGCTGAAACGCAAACAGTGCAGACACCGCCGCCGCCACAATGCCTCTCGGCGCAACCCAGCTCAGAAACAGCTTGTCTCGCCAGTTCAGCGAGGTGCCAATGGCCGACAGGAAGATGCTGGCCGGTCTTGCCACCAGCATCAACAGTGCCAGCACCAGGATCAGGCCCCAGCCGAGCTGGGCGATGGCTTCAAATTCAACCCGGGCGGCCAGAATAATGAACAGCGCGGAAATCAGCAGTACGCTGAGGGATTCCTTGAATTCCAGAATGCTGTCAATGGGCACCTGTTTCATGTTCGCCATCCAGATACCCATGACCGTCACGGTCAGCAGGCCGGACTCGTGGGCGAGCTCGTTAGACAGCGCATAGACCCCCAGCATGAAGGTGAGGGTGCCCGCATTGTGAAGGTACTGCGGGATCAGATGTTTGCGCAGCACAATGCCATTGAGCCAGCCCGCAAGGGCGCCGATCAGAAAACCGACGGCCAGAGTTTTGCCGAAGATCCACAGGGAATGGCCGAATACATTGCCCTGACCCCAGGAAACAATGCCCTCGAAAACCAGAACCGCCAGTAAGGCACCCACCGGGTCAATAATGATGCCTTCCCAGCGCAGAATATTGGCCAGTTTTGACTGTGGCCGAACCGAGCGTAGCAGGGGCGTGATAACTGTCGGACCGGTGACAATGGAAATGGCCCCGAACAACAACGCAACTTCCCAGGACACGTTCAAGATCCAGCGGGCCGACAGGGTACCGATAATACAGGTGACCACCGAGCCAACCGGAATCAGGTTGCGAACCATTTTGCCGTGGCCGCGAATCTCACTGAATTGCAACGTAAGGCTGCCCTCAAAGAGAATGATGGCCACCGAGAGTGAAATCAGGGGAAACAGCAGGTCACCGAACACGGCTTCAGGATCGAGCAGACCAGACAGGGGCCCGGCGGCAAGGCCGCCTGCAAGCAGGAACAGAATAGCCGGCATCCGCACCCGCCAGGCCAGCCATTGGCAGCAAAGCGAAATAACGCCGATACAAGCAAGAACAAAGACTGTACTGACAGTCATAATGAGGTCAGTTCCCTCTGGTTATTATCCGTGCGTAGTTGTCGCCTTGCGGGCCAGTCGACCAAGCAGCCTTGAAGCGGCGAAAAAACCGAAGCTGGCGGTTACCGGGCTGGCAGCCCCGAAACCGGTGGCGCAATCGAGCCGCACCGGGCCCTCGGTCGCAGGCTTTTGCAGACACACTTCACCATCCTCGGCAGGATACGTCAGCTGTTCGAGGGAGTACACGGCCTCAATGCCAAAGCGCCGCTTGGGATTGCGGGAAAACCCGTATTCGCGCCGTAAAAGGTTGCGTACTTTGGCCAGCAGCGGGTCCTGAGTGGTTTTACTCAGGTCGCTGACCTGAATCTGGGTCGGATCCATCTGGCCACCGGCGCCGCCAGCACAGACCAGCGGAATCTTCTGGCGCTTGCAATGGGCAATCAGCGCCGCTTTGGATTTAACGCTGTCGATGGCATCAACAACCCCTGACAGCTCACTGGTAATCAGTTCTGCCACATTTTTCGGCGTCACAAACCCGAAATGCACCCGGATATCCGCCTGCGGATTGATCGCCCGCAGTCGCGCCGCCATGGCGTCGGTTTTGGTTTGGCCGTATTGGCCGTTAAGCGCATGAAGCTGCCGGTTGGTGTTGGACACACACACATCGTCCATATCAATCAGCGTAATGGTGCCAATGCCGGAACGCGCCAATGATTCCGCCGCCCAGGAACCCACACCGCCCAGGCCAACAATGGCGATGTGCGCCTGACGGAAGGCATTCAGGGCTGTTCGGCCATATAGCCTTTCAATGCCGCCAAAGCGGAACTGGTAGTCATCATCCGTCACGGTGTCTCTCCGGTGTTTGCAGACCTGTGCAGGCCTTTCGGGGAGCACGATTGTACCCCAGTCTTGCGCCCATAAAAAAAGGCCGCGCAAATGCGCGGCCTTAAAGGATGTGCCCAACCCGGAAGGTTGAACAAGACTAGTTCAGAGACACTAATCAACCCGCTTAGTATCTCTCTGTGCCCTGTCGCCGGGAAGGTCACAAGCTGTCATTGGTCGGTCATTTTCGGCCAATCACGCAGCCCAGTGGTCGTCATCGAGAGCCATCATCGAATCCTTACCGGTTTCGATATCCTTCTGCAGTTGCCCGATTTCAGGCAAGATCTTCTCGAAATAGAAGCGCGCAGAGATCCGTTTTCCTTCCAGCAGCGGCTTGTTGCCTTCGCACTTGTCGAGCTGGGCCTGAGCCACGCCCGCCATGCGCGACCAGAGGTACGCGATGACTGTCAGGGCCATCAGGCGAAGGTAAGGTGTGGCAGCCGCGCCAGCCTGTTCGGGATCGTTCGGCGCATTCTGGGCAATCCACATGGTGGCGGATTCCAGAGCCTTGACGGCGCCCTTTAGCTCCTCACGGTGCGGTGCGTCCGGGTTGTCTTTCAGGTAGCCGGTCAGTTCGCCAAACAGGGTGCGAACCAGTTGTCCGCCCTTCAGGCTGAGCTTTCGGCCTACAAGATCCATCGCCTGAATGCCGTTAGTGCCTTCATAGATTCGGGCAATACGGCCATCGCGGACCAGTTGTTCGAGCGGCCAGTCGGTGGTGAAGCCTGCGCCGCCGAGCACCTGCAGTGCCGTGTCGGCGTTCTTGTAACCCTCGTCTGTCAGGAACGCCTTTACTACCGGTGTGAGCAACTGCACCAGGTCGTCAGAGGACTCACGTATGGCTTCGTCAGAGTGGGCAACCGACAGGTCTAACTTCTGTCCCGTGAACAGTGCCAGGGCGCGCATGCCTTCGTTCAATGCCTTCTGGCGCATCAGCATTCGACGCACGTCCGGGTGAACAATGATCGGGTCAGCGGGACCGTCGGAATTTTTTGGGCCGCTCAATGAACGGCTCTGCAAACGCTCGCGGGCAAAGCCAAGGCTTTCCTGATAGGCCATTTCGGCCAGGCCGAGACCTTGCATGCCAACCATCAGGCGGGCTTCGTTCATCATAGTGAACATCGCGCGCATACCGTCGTTCGGCTCGCCCACCAGCCACCCTTTGGCGCCTTCGAAATTCATGACGCAGGTCGCGGAGCCTTTGATGCCCATCTTGTGCTCCAGGCCACCACAGAAAGCAGGGTTCCGCTTGCCGCTGTCGGGCAATACCTTGGGTACCACGAACAATGAAATGCCTTTGGTGGTGTCCGGAGCGCCCGGCAGTTTCGCCAGCACCAGATGCACAATGTTGTCGACCAGATCGTGCTCGCCACCGGTGATCCAGATTTTGGTACCTTCAATGGCGTAGGAGCCGTCATCGTTGGGCTTGGCTTTGGTGCGGATCATGCCCAGATCGGTGCCACACTGGGGCTCGGTCAGGCACATGGTGCCGGTCCACTCGCCAGAGATCAGCTTTTCCAGGTAGATGTTTTTCAGTTCATCGGATCCGTGGGAGTGCAGTGCGCTGATAGCGCCGTGGGTAAGGCCCGGATACATGCCCAAAGACAGGTTGGTGGAGCACATCATTTCATCCACCACAAACTTCAGCGTGTGTGGCAGGCCCTGTCCGCCGTATTCCAGCGGCGCGTCCAATGCAGTCCAGCCGCCTTCCACAAATTTGGCGTAGGCTTCCTTGAAACCGTCGGGGGTGGTCACGTCATGAGTTTCGGGATTGTACTGGCAACCCTGGCGATCACCCACCTGGTTGGTGGGCTGAATGACTTCAGAGGCCAGTTTACCGGCCTCTTCAATCACCGCGGTGATCAGATCGGGTGTCGCATCTGCGTATTTCTCCAGTTCGTGGAGTTTGTCGACGCCCAGTACATCGAACAACAAAAAGCTGAGATCATTAGCCGGGGCCTGATATTGCATGGACATCTCTCCTCAAACCGTCTGTCTGGTGAAATACACCTGTTAATTACTGCAATTCATACGGGCGTTTTAATTGATTGGTTCATTGAAAATCAGTCCGACTGAAAAAAAATTCGTATTTCCGAGAGGTATTCCAGCAGGAGAACAAGAGATGAAGCACATGTTGATTGCCGGGATTTCAGGCGCGATCGGGCAGGCACTGGCAGAACACTATTTAGCCGGGGACGAAAGTCTGCAGATTATCGGGCTTTGCCGTGACCCCTGTGCTGTGACGTTTGATTCAGCCATTGTGGACCGCGTACACCTCATTCCCTGGGACGCGGCATCCTCGAACGATCCTGGTCAGATAGCGTCTGATATTGAACAGGTGCTTGCGCCGGAAGAAGGTCTGGATAGAGTGATCTATGCAGCGGGTTTCCTGCACGGTCAGGGGATTCAGCCGGAAAAGCGGCTGGAGGATCTGAAGGCGGATGCCCTTGCCCATTCCTTTGCGGTTAATGCCTTAGGGTTTGCCATGCTGATGCGGGCCGTGGCTCCATGGCTTAGACATCGGAGGTTTAAAACCGTCGCGGCCATTTCGGCAAAGGTGGGTTCGATTACGGACAATGCATTCGGCGGCTGGTACGCCTATCGCAGCTCGAAAGCGGCGCTAAACATGCTGGTCCGGAATCTGTCCATCGAGCTGCCCCGCAAATGTTGGCCCTTGGCTTGTGTTGCCATTCATCCTGGCACGACGCTGTCGCCACTCAGCGAACCTTTTTCCCGGTCCCTGGCGCAGCTTAAAGTGCACCAGCCCGCCGAATCCGCGGAAAATATAGCGGGTGTTATCGACGGGTTGACGGAAGACAGTAACGGGCAGTTCTTGAGCTGGGATGGTTCTCAGATTCCGTGGTGAGACTGGATGTCCAAAAAAAGGCCGGGACTATTGCGTCGGAACTATCCCGTCGGAACTATCCCGTCGGAACTATCCCGTCAGAATTATCCCGGCCTTTCTCAAGAGTCGTGTCAGCGGTATTCAGCGAATAAAGGGGTTGAGCATCCGGCCGAAAGTGCCTGTCAGTTTCACTGGCGCACTAAGAACTGACAAAGTGATGCAGTCTTCGCAACCCACTGCCACGGGTTTATGGTCATCTTCCTGGTTCAGTATTACAAAATCCCACTGATTAAACACACCTTTGTGATCGGCGAACGCACCCAGCAAAACAATCGTCGTTTCTTCACCACGATGGGTGTGAGAGGGCGCCTTACCTCCGGCCGCGAGTTTCTGCAGCACAACCTGCTCTTTCTGGCCGGGAAAACGGTCAGTGATGTCTAAAACGCTGACATCGCCCAGCTGACGCTTCCAGGGTAGGCTGTTCAGGTCTTCGCCAAGGAGTTTTGACAATGGGCTGATGCGTCTGCTGCTTTTCGCATCGATGCTGACTTGATGGCTTGCTCCGACTGGTTCGCTGTCGATACGCGACAGGATGGAGTCAAACATACCCGACGACACATCAGTCTGGGGCTGGCTTTCCATCATTATGGCGCCCAGGCTGTCGAGCGTATCAACCCGGCTGCTGCAGCCGGTGCACTGGTCAAGGTGCAGCCTGATGCAAAGCGCGTGCGGCTCAGTCAGGTTGCCCGCACTGAACTCCATCAAAATAAGCGCATCTGGGTGGTGCGACTTCATACGTTCTGATCCTGTAAAATTACTTTCAATTTGTTCAGCGCCAGACGAACCCGGCTTTTAACGGTCCCCAAGGGAATGTTCAGCTCGTCCGCGACCATCTGGTGGGATTTGCTTTCCATGTAAACTTTGGCGATCACCGTCGTCTGCTCTTCGGGCAGATGCTTCAATGAATCCCGAACTCTTCGTTCGGACATCAGGCGGTGAAGCGATGTGACTGGCTCGTTCTCATGCTCGCCCGGAATCTGCCAAAGGTCTTCTGTTTCAATGGGCATCTCGGCGCTGGTCCGCTTCATTTTGCGTAACATGTCGATGCGCTGGTTCCGGGCAATGGTAAATATCCAGGTCGACGCGGCCGCTTTTGTCCAGTCGTAAAGACAGGAGCGGCGCCAGATCGAGACGAATACTTCCTGAACAAGCTCTTCAGCGTGGTTCGCCATGCCGTTCGCCATGGCGTAATACTTGATCTGCGGGCCAAAATGCTGGAACAGGGCGTGGTAGGCCTCGCGGTCCTGATGTTTTCCCACTTTTACCAGCAGCAGGCTCCATTGGTCCTTTCGGCCCTCGGCTCGCGCTGGCTTTTTATCCAGTGTGGTCACCGGACGCTCCTCGACTGGTGCATGACTTGAGATGGTCTTGTTTATCATTCTATGCGCTCGCCCTGGGTTTGTCAGTCGGGGGTTAATACGTTTTCCCGGTTCTTGTGGATCGCCCGGGCTGAAAAAAATTGTTATTCCGGATGTGACTGAACTGCCGCTGTAGTGTCGTCTGTGCAGGGATTGCCCGATTGGCAGTAGCGGGCTAGTCTCGAACCAGATAATAAAACAAGGATAGTGCGGGCCATGAATTCATCCCCACCACAATCAAACCGCCCGATTTCGGTGCTTTCGATAAAGCAGTATGGACAGCTGCCCGTGATCCGCGCCCATTATGCCGACATTCTGTGTCAGCTTGCGGAAGAGAAGCAGGTCGCCAGGGCCGGGTTGCTCAAGGCCGCTGATATTCGCCCCTCTTTGCTGGGCCATCCTGAAAATCTCATTACCGTTGATCAGTTCAGCGCGCTTTGCCGAGAGGCCATCCAGCGCAGCAATGACCCGTCGCTGGGCATCGAGTACGGCAAGCGGCTGAAATTCACCACGCACGGCGCACTGTCCCAGGCCGCCATCAGTTGCGACACGGTGGGGCAGGCGCTGGCTGTATTGATCAAGTACTTCCGGATTCGTTTCGTCTACATGAAGCTGGACTGTTTTACTGAGGGTGATGAGGCGGTTCTGCAACTGGATGTGCTCCATGACGTGGACGATCTGTACCGATTTACCGTGGAAGTTGTGCTGTCGTCGCTGATGGATGTGAATCTGCTGCTGTTCGGCCCGCGCCTTCTGGATGGCGGGAGTTGCCGGATGAGTTATCCGGAGCCTGCTGATATGCGGCCCTACCAGGCCTTGTTCGGCATCAGCCTCACGTTTGCGGCAGGCGCGAATCAGCTTCGTTTTCGCCGTGAATTTCTTGAACTGCCGATTTCGCTTTCTAACCCGGTGGCACGACGTGTTGCCGAAGCCCAGTGCGAAGAAGAGCTGCGTTTGCTTGAGGCAGGGGAATCCGCCGTCGGGCGTGTTGAACGGGTGCTGGAATCAGTGCGGGATGGGCGCCTGCCAGGGATTGAAACAGTCGCAGGAGAGCTGAAGGTATCACCCAGAACACTGCGGCGCCAACTGAGCAATGAGGGCGCCCGGTTCCAGGTATTATTGGATGGTATTCGCCACCGACGCGCACTGGAATTGCTGAAACAGGGCAATATGAGCGTGGATGCGGTTGCTGATCGCCTCGGGTACAGCGATCCTTCCAATTTCGGGCGCGCCTTTCGCAAATGGGAGGGAATGTCTCCAACGCACTGGCGCAGAGACAACGCCTGAATTTCCCTATTCCTCTAGCCTGAAGTTGTCTATTCCTCTAGATAGGTGTAGCCGCTTAACCCGCTCGCCAGCTCCGCAAGCAGTGTCCCCCGGGTGGACTGATCTAATTCGCTGGCAGCGAACTTCCGTTCGTAGGCCGCGATTAGCGCCGTCGGCTCAAAATTCACGTACTGCAGTACCTTGGCCACGGTGTCGCCCCGGATCGGATCGCTGATGGTATATCCGCCGCCTTCGTTGCCATGAACATCTACTGAATGGGTATCGCCAAACAGGTTGTGCATATCCCCCAGTATCTCCTGGTAGGCGCCGGTCATGAAAAAGCCCATTAGCAGGGGTTCGCCAGGGACATCAGCCGGCAGGGGCAGAGTGGTTTCAATGCCCTGGCCGTCTACATAGCGGTCGATGCGGCCGTCGGAATCGCAGGTAATGTCCTGAATCACGGCGCGCCGGTTCAGCGGCCGGTGAAGGCCATTGATCGGCATGATCGGAAAGATCTGGTCGATTCCCCAGACGTCCGGAAGCGACTGGAACAGCGAGAAGTTGACGAACAGTTTTTCAGCCAGTTTTTCATTCAGTTCGTCGATGATTTCCCGGTGTGCCCGGTTGGCTGAACTCAGTTGCTTCTGAAGCGCCCGGCAGCCGTTTTTGTAGAGCGTTTCCGCATGGGCACGATCCGTCAGCGACAGCACGCCGTGGGCAAACTGAGCGTGTACGTCCGCCATGGCATGAAGAATGTCATGGTAGATCTCAGCCAGTGACCGGCTGGAATTGCCGTCCTCAAGGCTGTCCAGATCCCGTCGAAGTGAATGCAGTGGTTCGGGTGCGTTGCTCTGGGGCCGGGGAGCTTCCTGCTGGTCCTGAACTTCCCGGTCAATCACATTAGTGATAAGCACCGAATGATGAGCCGTCAGCGCCCGCCCGGATTCACTGATCAGATTGGGGTGGGGGATGTCGGCGCGGTCACATTCACGCTGCAGAATATGAACCACGTTATAGGCGTATTCCTGCACGCTGTAGTTCATGGAACAACTGCTGCGTGAGCGGGTGCCCTCATAATCCACTCCCAGGCCACCGCCGATGTCTACGGTGCTGACCGGAGCGCCTAACTGTCGAAGTTCGCTGTAAAAACGCGCGCATTCCCGCAGGCCGGTCTGAATATCGCGGATATTGGCGATTTGTGAGCCCAGATGAAAATGCAGAAGCTGGAGCGAATCCAGCGCTCCGGCTTCGCGCAGAGTGGTAACCACATCCAGAACCTGGCTGGCGGACAGGCCGAATTTTGAC
>Ga0306907_1000121_pt1 | contig 45727 bp, 40 predicted proteins | sample AntRauTorcE11898_FD_190415 | JGI IMG/M metagenome (GOLD analysis project Ga0306907, IMG submission 190415) | Saline lake microbial communities from Rauer Islands, Antarctica - Metagenome Torckler E11 #898 (v2) (version 2) | ecosystem: Environmental > Aquatic > Non-marine Saline and Alkaline >... | reverse complement strand
GCCGGCAAGGCCGAGCCGAGGACCGTATTCCGCGTACTGCTGCCGCTGGAGACCGGGCATGACTGACACACCGCACGTCTGGATCATCGATGACGATGCGTCGATGCTCTGGGTCCTCGAGCGAGCACTCAAAAGTGCCGCCATGGACGTACGCACGTTCGAGCGCGGCGACTCCGCCCTCGCGGCCCTGGATGCCGCCACGCCGGATGCCGTGATCACCGATGTGCGCATGCCCGGCATCGACGGCCTGTCCCTCGCGGAGCGCATGCGCTCGGCCCGTCCGGGGCTGCCCGTGCTGGTGATGACGGCCCATTCCGATCTGGATACCACCGTCGCCGCCTTCGAGGGCGGCGCCTTCGATTACCTCGCCAAGCCCTTCGACCTCGAAGAGGCCGTCGAACTCGTGCGGCGCGCCTGCGCCCCCGCGAAGACCGACCCCGGCAACGCGGAAGCGGCAGCGAACGCGGACGACACGAATCAGATCATCGGCCAGGCGCCGGCGATGCAGACGCTGTTCCGCACCATCGGCCGCCTCGCGCGCGCGCCGATCACGGTGCTGATCACCGGCGAGTCGGGGACCGGCAAGGAGCGCGTCGCGCAGGCGCTGCACCGGCACAGTCCGCGCGCCCGCGGGCCGTTCGTCGCCCTGAACACCGCCGCGATCCCGCGGGATCTGCTCGAATCCGAGCTGTTCGGCCACGAGAAAGGCGCGTTCACCGGTGCCGACGCCCGTCGTCAGGGTCGCTTCGAACAGGCCGATGGCGGCACCCTGTTCCTGGATGAGATCGGCGACATGCCCGCCGAGCTGCAGACGCGGTTGCTGCGGGTTCTATCGGAAGGCGTTTTCTATCGAGTGGGTGGCGCCACGCCGTGCCGGGTCGATGTCCGCATCCTCGCCGCGACCCACCAGGATCTGGAACGCCGGGTCGAGCGGGGCGAGTTCCGCGAGGACTTGTACCACCGGCTCAACGTCGTGCGCCTCCCGGTACCCACTCTGCGCGAACGACGCGAGGACATCCCGCTGCTGGCCGCGCATTTCCTGGAGCAGGTCGCGGACGAGCTCGGCATGGAGCGCAAACGGCTCACCGCCACGGTCGAGGACCGCCTGAAGGCGCTGGACTGGCCGGGCAACGTCCGCCAATTGGAGAACGTCTGCCGTTGGCTGACCGTCATGGCTGCCGGGCGCGAGATCCACCTCGACGACCTGCCGGTTGAACTCCAGGGCGAGACACCGGTCGCCGCAAACGACTGGGAGCACGCCCTCGCCAACTGGGCACGCGCTGAACTGGCCGCGGGCAACATCGGGCTCGGGGAGTCCGCCGCCCAGCGCATGGAACGCATCCTCATCCGCGAGGCCCTCACCCGCAGCGGCGGCCACCGCCAGGAAGCCGCCCGCCTCCTCGGCTGGGGCCGCAACACCCTCACCCGCAAGATCCGCGACCTGGGCATCGAGGCCTGAACGAGGGTTATTGCTGGATAGGCGTCACCGGGATCGGCGACGCCGAACGCCAGAAACGATCATCGTAGGTTGGGTTGACGCAGGAAACCCAACACGGCGGGCGTTCGGCTGTCGACCACATCATGCGTGGAACCAGGGCCGGTCACCGGCCAAAAGGATCCTGTCAGCACACGATCCTCGACCCGTTGGGTATCGCTTCGCTCAACCCAACCTACGGCGTTACCGAGGGCGGCGACGCCAAACGCCTGGGACGACGAAAGTAGGTTGGGTTGACTCAGGAAACCCAACACGACGAGCGATCGGCTTTCGACCGCATCGCGCATGGAACCAGCGCAGGTCTCCGACGGGAACCATCGTGTGAGCACACAATCCTCGACCCGTTGGGTATCGCTTCGCTCAACCCAACCTACGGCGAGCGGGTATAACCGGGCCTGGGCGTCAGGCCGGAACGTTTTCTCCGTTCGTACAACGAAGGTAAGCCGATTCCAGATCGTCGCTGTCGAAACGCTCGCACAGTTCGGCCACCGTGCCGTCAGCGGCGATGCGCCCCTCGTGCAGGATGGCCACACGATCGGCGAATTCGGCCGCATCGCTCAGCAGGTGGGTGCTGAACAGGACGCTGGCGCCTTCGGCGCGGCGGACATTGAGGGCCTCCCGAAGCCGCACGCGGGCGGCCGGGTCGAGACCGTCCATCGGTTCGTCGAAGATCAGCAGCGGGCGCCGCGATGCGATGCAGGCGGTCAGGCCGAGCAGCTGGCCCATGCCCTTGGAGTAGGTCGCAATGGGACGCGCCAGCGCCTCACCGCCCAGTCCAAGGGCCGCGGCCGCCTGGCGGGCATCGTGGCTGGCCGGGGCCATGCCGTAGAGGGCCAGCATGTAGTCGAGGAATTCGGTGCCGCTCAGGTAGGTCGGCGGCTGGAAGCGTTCGGGCAGGTAGGCGACGTCGGCGCGTGCGCGGCGGTCGGTGTTCGGGCGGCCGGCCAGCGTGATCGTCCCGCCATGCGCGGCGCGCAGATCGAGGATCGTGCGGATCAGCGTCGACTTGCCGGCGCCGTTGGCGCCGACGAGGGCAACGACTTCAGCATTGCACGCCGTGAGGTCGACACCGTCCAGCACGGTGCGCCCTCCGGCCTCCCGTCTAAGACCGTGAACCGATAGTGCGGCTTCTTTCACGACTCCACACGGGTCAGAACAGGTACGTCGGATTGCAGTTTGTTACGCCCGCCGCGACATCCCACTGCGGATCGGCCGCCGTAAGATCGTCTACACAGCCGTCTTCAGACTCGAAAACGGTCGGCCCTCCTGATTCGGTAGCCGTGCGGAGAACTCCGGTGGTCGGGCGTCCGTCGTCCAGTTTCACATCCAGTTCACGCGCGATATCGACGGGGACATTCTGTCCCAGATGAAGAACGAGGCGGGCAGCACCGTCACCCTCGAATCCAGCATGCCGGGCAAGGATGAGCGGACTGCTGAAAACATTGACCGGACTTGTCTCCGTATTGCCGGCCGCTGGCGGCTGACCGCCACCTCCATCGTAATTGCCCTTGATGAACCCGGCTTTTGCCAAATGTTCCCAAACGGCATTCAATTCATCCCAAACCGCGTCAGTTCCCGCGACCGGCGCTTCCAGGCGACCGTTTTCATTGCCGCCCTGATTTACCGCAACACCTATCGCATCGGCGGCAGCCGTCGAGTTCATATCTCCGGGCACCGCGCGATAGCGATCCTGAAAGCCGAAATAAGCGGCCTGAATCCCCGCCTGCTGATCCGCCAGATTCCGCACACGCGCACTCGAAATGAGCTCCTGCCCCTTGAGCACGCCGCCCAGCAGGAGACCGATGATCACCAAAACCACGGCGATCTCGACCAGCGTGAAACCTTTCTGTTGTCGCTTGAGCTGCATTTTGTCTCCCCGCCTGGCGGCTGGCGCTCTGGGCCACCGCTGTCGCATGGCATTCCGTTTGCCGCGTCGGACGCGCTGAGCGTCCGGAAAGTTGTCGATTTGCCGACACAGCGTCGGCGTTTCGACGTCAGATAACCGTCAACTATGGGTGGCCGCTATGGGCGCGGCGCATTATCGCCGCGTTCTTTCCCCCGCGAAAGGGCCTCCAGTCGCTGCTCCAGAAACCGCACTTCGCCGGGATCCTCGATCTCGCCGCTGGCCAGCAGGCCACCGATGAGAATGCGGGCGGCCTCGTATTCGCCCATGTCTTCCAGGAGAAGAATCTGCAAATCCCGTGCCCAGTAAGGAACATCCATACCCTCGGTACGATCGGCGAGATCGCGGGCGTAGCGCAGGGCGAGGTCGAGATCCTTGAGGCGGTGTTTTGCCAAAAGCGTGCCCTCGGCGAGCCAGCGCCAGCGCGTGCCCGGGCGTTCCAGGAAGGCGTCGTGGACGAAATCCAGCATGATCCGCTGGCGGTCCGGATCGGAGACCTGGCCATACAGACGCACCGCGAGCGCGAGCGGGTACTCGCTCGCTGGCGCAAGGGTGAGCCACCGTTCCAACCAGGCGCGCAGCCGGCCGTAATCCAGTTCGCGCCAGGGCACGCTGTCGCCCGGCTGCTGATCGAAGTACTGCAGCCAGAGGGTGCCGGCCCGTGCCAGCGCGGCGGGCTCGCCGAAGGCCGCGAGCCGCAGCAGGGATACAGGCGGGGCCGGCGGCAATGCGCGGCGCTCGCTACCCGGTGCCGGCGAGAGCGCGTACCAGAGCAGCTGCGCCGACAGCGCCAACGCGAATGCGACCTGAACGCCAACCGGAACAGCGCGCAGCGAGCGCGTCGGTGTGCGGGCCGCGGCCAGTGACGCCGACAGGCGCATCAGAATTCGCGACGATAGAGGTCGAACGCCGCGGCGGCGGCGAGCAGCGCGCCATAGACGGCGGTCTGACCGAGCACCGGCAACAGCAGCGCTGGATCGAAACCGCCCATTCCAAGCCAAGCGGCATCCGTGAAGCGATGCAGGCCGGGCATGACCCAGGCGATCAGCGCGATCCCGGATTCGATGAAGGCACGGAATGGTCCGTCATGCACGAATACAGGGTCGCGTGCGAGCAGCAACAGGGCATCCAACCCACGCGCCAGCAGATAGAATGCGACGAGCGCGGCGAGCGCGGTCACCGGCTGGCGGAACGTGAAGGCCAGCAGCAGCCCGAGCGTCGCGACCAGCCAAGCCTCGCAGGCGAGCGACAGAGCCCATCCGGCGACAGCCATTGGTGGCGACCAGATCAGGAGCGGCAGGGCGCAGGCGATGGCCAGGGCAACGGCGATCAGGGCGAACGCCGCGAGTTTGCCGAATACGTAATGGCTTCGGGGTGCGTCCAGCGCCAAGACAAGGTCGAGCGTGCGGTCGTCCTGTTCACGGAGACAGGCCGACACGGCGAACAGGGCGATCAGACCGACCGCCCCAACACGGAGACCGGCAGCGAGCAGCACGGCCTGGATGGCGGCGTGTTCCGTCAGGGCAACGGCGCCCGCGAGGCCCGTGAGCACGAACGCAAGCACGAGCAGGATACCGGCGAGCACGAGCAGCCGACTCTGGCGTGCCTGGCGCAGGGTGAAACGCGCGATCGTCGCGACCAATGGCGGGGTCTCCGGCAACTTCATGCCTCGCGGGCATCGGCCATGTCCATACACGGGGTCGGGTGCCCATGGCGCCCCGATTACGGGGCATCAAGATACCATGGGCGACGGCATCGGGTTCGCCCGGACGTAATCTGGTGCGGCATTTGCTTGGTTGCGGGAGTTCATCAAGAGCCGGCGATACCGTAGGTTGGGTTGAGCGCCAGCGATACCCAACGGGTCGAGGCGTGTTTGACCACAACGGTTTAACGTGGTGTTGGCGGATCGCTCGTCGCGTTGGGTTTCCTTCGTCAACCCAACCTACGCGGAATGCCTCCAGGCACCCGGGCACCGATCCAGCGCCAGCCGGTATCGAGAGGGAGGGACTGCAGTGCTTCCATGGATTCAGCACAACACGCAGCGGCACCGCCTGCTGGCCCTGGCGCTGCTTGCGCTGCAGGTCGCCCTGCTCGCGCCGGGCGATCCAGCCACCGTCACGGCGGCCACGCTGGTGCACTTCGGGCTGATCGTCCTCTGGCAGCCCTTCTGGCAGGGCTCGACCGAGGTCAATCGGCGCGCGGCCATCGCCATCCTCATCGTCGGCACGGCGGTCGTGCTGTTGAGCAGCTGGCTGTTGCTCGCGGCCTGGCTATTGGTCCTGCTGGGCCTGATCGGCGGCGAGCAGGTCGGAAGCCGGCGCGAACAGCTCGTGCAGTGGCTGGTGATCCTGTACCTGCTGCTGGGCCTGCTGATCGGGGTGACGCCGCCGCTGTTCGCATTCGAGATCGACGGCGGCAACGCCCTGTGGACAGTCATGGCGGCGGCCGGCCTGATTCCGGCCCTGCTGCTGTTCATGCCAGCCGCCGCGCCGCCCGCCTATGTGCAGCGCTTCGATTACCTGCGCAGTCTTGCGATCACGCTGCTGGCGCTGCTTCTGTCCGCCGGGAGCGTCCTGTGGACCTACCGAACCGGCACGCCCTACGCGACGACGCTGGTGCAGACGACCCTGTTCGTCGCGGGCCTGATCCTGGTCGTCAACTGGGTCTGGCGGCGCAAGGCCAGCCACACCATGTTCCAGGTGCTCTGGAACCGCTATCTGCTGAACATTGGCACCCCATTCGAGCACTACCTCATCAGCCTTTCCGGACCCGCCACCAGCGATCTCGGCCCGGACGACTATCTCGACCAGGCGGTCTCGGCGATGGCCGAGCTGGAGTGGGTGCAGGGCGTGGAGGTGCGCGGCCCGGCCGGCGAACGCCTGATCGGCGAACGCACGGAGCACGTCACCGAGGGGTACGACGACACCGCACCGCTGATCGTTTACACGGCCAATGACCCGGGCCCGACCCTGCGTCTGCATATCCAGTTGCTTACACGCCTGATTCAGCAGCTGTACCACTCGCGCCTGCACGAACTGGAGCTGCGCAACCAGGAGAAGGTCCGCGCCGTTCACGAGACCGGCGCGCGGCTCACGCACGACATCAAGAACCTGCTGCAGTCGCTGCAGTCGCTGTCGGCGGCGGTCCAGTCCTCGGGGCAGGAGCGCAGCGACGAGGCGCTGGCGCTGGTCCAGCGACAACTGCCGGACATCAACCAGCGCCTGCAGTCGACGCTGGAGAAGCTGCGCAGTCCGGAAGCGGTCAAGGGCGCGGAGACGATTGACGCGGGCGAGTGGTGGGCGGCCCTCCAGCGCCGCTACGCGGACGGTGCAGTCCGGTTCGAGGGCGAGGCAAGCGCGGGTATCACGCTGCCAAAGGACCTCTTCGATACGGTCGCCGAGAATCTCATCGAGAACGCGCGCTACAAGCAGGCGACCGAGCGGCGGATCGATCTCCGCGCCCGTATCGAGACCACGGTCGGGCAGGTAACGCTGGAGATCGAAGACACGGGCCAGCGCATGCCCGAGCAGACGGCCAAAGGGCTGTTCAGCGGCGCCGTACAGTCTGCCGGCGGTCTCGGCGTGGGTCTGTACCAGTGCGCGCGCCTGGCGGACTTCCATGGCTTCGATCTGCGCCTGACCGACAACGAGGATGGGCTGGTCCGTTTTCGGCTCAGTGGGGCGCCTCAGAGCGCGTAGACCACATCAACCGGGCCATCGTCTGGCCAGTCCTCGCCGTCGTTTTCGCAGTCCCCACGGGGATCAAGGGACACGCGCCCACGATCGCAGAGTTCATTGTCTTCGGTATCGTCGAGCCGTTGCGCGACGTCCACCGGTACATCGGTGATCAGGATCTTGTGGCCAAACACGTCGTTGCCCTCGTCACCCGTGAAAAACGAGCGGAGGGCGCCCCCGTATGGATGCGAAGGCCCGGCGTCTTCTCCATCGGTGGTCGGATTGCCCTCGAGCATGCCGGCGGCCCGCAGGTGCTGCCACGCGAGGCAGCTCTCGTCCGTCGCATCATTGCAATCCGGCCCCGCGATCACACCGTTGCCGTCGCCGTTGTCCGAACCGTCCAGCCCCAGGCGTTCATCGGCCTCGGCGAAATCGCCCGGCAGCGCGTCGTAGCGGTCGCGGAAGTTGTGAAACGCGCCCCGTGCCTCGCGCAGATCGCGGGTGAACGACCGGAACTCGGCACTCTCGATCAATGAACGCCCCTGCAGCACGGCACCCAGGATAATCCCGATCACGACCAGCACGACCGCGGCCTCGACCAGCGAAAAACCCCGCTGACCGTAAGCCGGCCCAGACCTGGGCTTTGCCGTGTAATTCCGCATCAGATCATCCTTGTCGCGCCTTCGCAGACCCAATGGCCTGCCGTTACCGTAATCAGCATCAACGCGCTTTTCAGGGAAGCTTGCCCGCATCGACCATTCTCATGCTCAGAACAGGATACGGTATCCACACCATCATATCGTCAAAGCCATTATTGACATCAGGTCGCCGGTACCCAGCCCTCACAAAGGCTCTGTCGTCCGTACCGGATCCATTCGGATCCCCATTGCAATTTTGATTCTCATCGTCCGAGAAACCGGCTGTCCCGCCTGCAGGGCAGGTAATCGCTGCACCACTACCGGACCAGACCTGATTTCCATTCACGCCGAACGCGATCACGACTGCGACGACGTCCTCCGCGACATCCGGGTCTCCCGACACCTGGTCGTTCGATGAATAGATTTCGACTTCGCCCCGATCACCGATTTCGAAGCTTGCGGCGTCACCGTCATCATCGGCGAAATCCGGAGTAACCCGATAACGCAATGGTTGCCCCCACGCGTCTGATCCTTCAATGCCAAGAGTCACCCACGGCAGCACGCCTTCTTCGACACTACAATCAAACGGCGGAGTGCCCGAAGTGGTGTTCTCGCGACCATTGCGCGGAGTCGATTCGTCCGGACACGGCAACCGCCCGTTCGACATCGCAAAACCATAAAGCGCGTCGCGAACGATATCCAACTGCTTTCTCTGCTGGCTTCGATTCGACTGCTCCAGCGTTGTATCGATAGCGGCTATGCCCCCGGCGACGAGCAGGCCGACAATCACCAGAACCACCGCCAACTCGATCAGGGAGAAGCCACCGCTCCGTCCGGTCGCTGGAGCACGATGACCGCACGATCCGTAACAAACCAATGTGCGTGCATATGCACGCCCGGATCGCGCCCTGATACAGGCGGCGTCTGTCATGAATCGCTCCCGGTCAATTCGATCAATGAAGAAGCGTCGGCATCACAGGACGCACCGCCCGGGTGATCGGGAGTACAGGGCTCCGGCAGATCATACTCAATGAAACGGTACCATTCGTTTCCCACTACCCAGTCCGATAGACTTCCTCCATCCGCCTTCACAACCAGGTGGTCGTCCCCACAATCGTCGTCTGAATCGCTAACCGCCAGATACCCGGTCTTCTCGTCGAATGCGCACTCTCCGTCCCTGTCCGGAGATGCCCACGGATAATATTCGCCTCCACTCGCGTCATGAAAATCCTCGAGAGCAAGACGGCTTTCACCGATCACCCGAACCCGAACGAGCTCGAGAAGATCGCTCTTCGTTACCCCGAAAACCCGATCGTTGCATACATCCGTATTGCAACCGGAAAACACGAGTGGACTGGACCCTTCGTCACTATTCTCACCTTCAAGGTAATCACCGTGATCATTGCTCGGCCTTGACTGGAGGTCGCCATCCGCACGAATCAGGGGATCTCCGGCAATAACCAGAATCACCGCGTACTCGAGGGAATCTCCGTCGATCCGCAGATCCGCGGACGTATCAGGATTGATTACGGCGCCCCAGTCAACAAAATCACCGTCAATCGCATACCAGATAGCCGATCCGGCCGTGGACACCGCATCCGGTATATCGAGGGTCTCAATAGGTAATCGCCCAAGCCAAACCGATTCACTCGCCTGGCACGCAATATTGCCATCATTCGTGCCATCTCCATCGATATCTTCACCCAGCTGCCCGTCGCCGTCGAGATCGGGACACGGACCGGCCCCCGGACTGCCATTGCCGCCGGCGATGGCGTAGCCGATCAGCGCTTGTCTTGCGGACGCGATCGCTCTTGCTTGATCGATAACGCGTGCAACCCTCTGTTCATCCGGGGAGTGTCGTGCGGAAACGTAAAGTGCAGCACCAGCCAGCACCGCAATAAGGAGCGACACCAACAGCGCGAATCCGTTTTGTCGCCGCCACTCCGGGCGCCGTTCAGTTGCCCTGGACATCGACGACCGTTCCGCTCTCGGGATCCCAGGTCTGGCCCGGTTTCAGGCGGACCCGGTTTCCGTCGGGCAGGGTAACGACGACGGTTCCGCCCTCCACGCGGCCCGCGTTGAGGTCTTCGCCAACCGTGGAGCCCTGAAACGTGTTGCTGCTGTTCACCCAGACGGCCTCGGGACCGTTGCTGCGGCGAACGAAGCCGCGCAGGTGAACGCGGGGCGGCGGCTTCGGGGCCGGCGCGGCCTGGGGTTCGGGCTCGGGTTCGGGGGCGCGGGCGAGTTCCTCGGCGGTCGCTTCGGCGCGGATGCGGTCGAGCCGCTCGCGTTGCTCGGGCGTGGTGAACAGAGTCGGGCCGGCGGCCTGGATCGGTGTCGCCAGTCCGAGGGTGACCAGCACGATGGTGAGACCGATACCGGATACGCGCACATGACGGCGGACCACGGTGGCGTGGACGTCTCGTGCGGAAGGCGCTCGCGTGTCCTGCGCGTATGAGGACGGGTTATTGTTCATCGGTATCCAGCCGCAGCGTATACCAGTTCAGCTCGCAGGCCGCGTCCACATTCGCCGTGCGGGCGTCGAAGCGCAGCATGCCCTTGCGTTTCATCGTACAGCCGGACAGCGACAACAGGCCGTCACCGGCCGCGTCGAGGCGCTCGAGGAGCTCGACGACGTCGTATTCGTGCAGGGCGCCGATGGTGAGCCGCATGGGCGTGCGATAGAGATGCATACGGTCGGAACCACTGGAGCGCTCGGGCGCGACGCTCGTGCGCTGGCCGATCTCGTAGCGCAGCGTGGGAAGCTTGAGGTCGGCGTTGATCGACTGCAGGGCCTCGATCCAGGTCAGACGGCCTTCCTCACCGATCCAGCCGCGCTCGGTCATGGTGCGGAAGCGGTCGGCGTACTCGCGGTAGACGGCCTGGTTATCGCTGGCGTTGCGGTATTGATTGGCCGCCTGCGCGAGCTCGCCCCGGGCGCGATTAAAGGCCCGCTCGCGCTCGCTCAGCCAGTCGGAAGCCATCCACATCGTCGCGGCCAGCACCGCGAGCCCCACGGCCGCGGCGACCAGTGAACCGGCGAGATTGCGTAGGGTCGGATCAGCCATCGACCCGCTCCGCGGTGTCCATCGTGAGGCGCAACTGCAGCACGAATTCGCCGGTCTGGTCCGTCGGAGTGCTGGCGGTCGTGCCGCTGTCACCGCTCACGCCGCTGCCCGGCCCGAGATCGAACGGGGCGCGCTCCACCGACACGCTGCCCAGCCCGGTGGCGCGGAGCGTCTGCACGAACTGGTCGAAACGGGCGATCGCTTCGCGGTAATCGCCATCGAAGCGCGTCACGCGCCCGCCGACCTCGACCACCGGCCCTGCAGCCGGATCGTTCGGATTCGTTCGGCCAACCGTGCGGCCGCTATCGCGGCCGACGCCATCGCTGCGCGCCCAATCGAGCCGGTCGAGCGTGAGTGCAGAGTGTTCCGCCAACAGGGTGCCGAGCCTGTTCATGATCGGTTCCGGGGTCTGGCGCACTGCGTTGCTCACATCGGTCATCAGATCGACGGCGTTCTTGACGTCGACCGCGCGGTAATCGAACTCATCGAGCTGGCTGAGACGTTGTTCGTAGAGCTGCTGGAAGCGGGCCTCCCGCGCCTGAGCCTGGACGATCCCGCTCTCATAGGCCTGGCCCTGCAGCCACGCGCCGCCGGCCACGGCCACGGCGGCGAGCACGGCCGCCCCCGCCAGCACGCGTAAGCCGACGCGGGCTCGCTGGACGAAGAAGAAATGCCGCAGCCGCGCGAGCCCGTAGTGATTGGCGGGGCGGCGCTGGCGCAACAGGAGTTGACCGAAGATCGTGTCGGCGTACGGCCCCGCGCTGCCACGGTCGCCCACGCGTTGCGCCAGATCGCCCAGTGAAACCAGGTGACAGTTGACGACGTCGCCGCCGGCCAGGCGCTCGCGCAGGGCATCATGGGCGTCGCTGTCGGCCAGGATGTAGGTGTCGACCGGGCGACCCTGACCGCGGAAACGCTGGTGCTCGAGGAAATGCAGGGTCTGGTGGAGTTCGTCGTGAACGAAATCGGCGTACTCGGCGGCGTCTTTGTAGCGCCCGGGCACGAGCCGCGAGAAGCGCAGGCGGCCGTTCTCGTAATAGGACTGGCGCAGCGTGCTCGGGACCTGCTGGCTGACGACCAGCACCCGGCCGGCGCGCTGCGCGCCGAGATGGGGCAGCAGATACTCGCCGACCAGGGGCAGGGAATGAATGCCCTTGAGCGCGACCTGCTCCTCGGCGAGGACATCCAGCCAGACACTGAGCAGGTCGGGGTTGGTCAGCCCGGCCACGAGCACGCGGTCGTCCCGACGCCCTTCGCGCTGGCGCCCCTGGCAGGTGATGTACGTGAAATCGCTGTTGCGGAAGTGCTTGCGTGCCGTGCGTTTGTAGAGGTGGGCGCGTTCGCGGCCGATCACGTGCGGGATGTGGTCGATGTGGAACTCTTCCTCGATCACGTCGAGCAGCATCTGCACCGGCGTGCGCGGCGCCTCGCGCAGCCACTGGCGGAAGCGCTCGCGGCCCGCTTCATCGGGGTCGAACGCCTCGATGCGCCGGAACGCGCCCGATCGCCATTCGTAGGCAAGGATGCGGTGACCGGGGAAGAAGAGAAGGCGTTTCACGTCAGTAATCCAGGGTCGCGATCGTGTCGTAGATCGGTCCGAGCACGGAGAACATGATCCAGCCGACGAGGCCACCCAGGAAGACCGTCAGCACTGGCTGGATCGCGGGTTCGAGGCGCTCGACCGCCTCGCGCACCTCGCGGGCGTAGAAATAGCTCACGTTGCGCAAGGCCTCGTCGAGCGCGCCGGTGGTCTCGCCGACGCGCATCATGCGCACCACGAACGGCGGAAACAGGCCGGTGCGCGCGAACGCCTCGCCGAGGGTCTGGCCCTCGCCGATATGGCGATGCACCCGGTCGACCGCCTCCTCGAGCACGGCGTTGTCCATCAGCGCGCGCGACAGGCGCAGCGCGTCGAGCACGGTGATGCCGGCGCCGTACATGAGCGCGAAATAGTTCGAGAAGCGCGCCAGCCGGATCTTGTACATCAGATCGCCGAACAGCCATACGCGCAGTTTGAAGCCATCCCACGCGAATCGGAAACGCGGGCTGTTGCGCGACATATAGCGAATCGCTGCCGGTACGACGAATGCCAGCAGCAGGAGCACGTACCACCAGGCGACGAAGAAGTCGGATACGGCGATCAGGGCGCGCGTGTGCATTGGCAGTTCGCTGCCCACGGACTGCAGGAAGGAGGTCAGCTTCGGCACGAGATAGACCATCAGGAAGCCGACCGCCCCACCGACCACGGCGAGCACGATCAGCGGGTAGACCATCACGCGCCGCACGTAGGCGACGATCTCGTCCTGCCAGCGGAGCATCTCGCCGAGGTCCTGCAGCACCCTTGGCAAGGTGCCGCTTTCCTCGCCGACCCGCACCATCGAGATGTAGACCTTGCCGAACACGTGCTCGAAATCGGCGAGCGCACCGGAGAAGTTCTTGCCGCCCTCGATCGCCTCGACGAGTTCCGCCACCACGTCGCGGAAGGCCGGGTCGTCGATGGTCGAACCGAGATCCGACAGGGCATCCACCATCGGCACGCCGGCATTGAGCAGCTGCTCGAGGTGGAAGGAGAAGTTGATGAGTTCGGAGCGTGGGGTACGGCGGAAGCGGTGCAGCAGCGAGATCCGACGCACCTCGTGGGAATCGATCAGATCGAGGCCCATGCGCCCGAGGCGCATCTCCAGGTCCGTCAGATTGGCCGCGTCCAGGGTGCCGGTTACCCGTCGCCCCTGCTGATCCATGGCCTTGTACTTGTAGGTGTCCATCCACTACACCCGACTCGTCAGGTCGACGACGCGGGCGACTTCCTCCAGCGACGTCGTGCCTTCCAGGGCGTGTCGGGCGCCGTCGGCGGCGAGCGTCTGGAAGCCTTTCTCCTGCGCGGCGCCGGCGAGTTCCTTGAGGGTGGAGCGGCGGGCGATGAGGTCGTCGAGGTCCGCGTCCATGCGCAGAACCTCCAGCAGAGCGAAGCGGCCACGGTAGCCGCGGCCATCGCAGTGCGCGCAGCCGACCGCTCGATAGAGCGTATGGTCGCCGTGCGGCTCGAGCGCCAGCAAGCGGCGTTCGGGGGCGTCCGGCGTGTACGGTGTCTTGCAGTGATCGCAGAGCCGCCGGACCAGGCGCTGGCCCATGACGCCGATCATGTTGCCGGCGATCACGTCCGGCAGGATGCCGATGTCGAGCAGGCGCGGGATGGCCCCCAGGGCCGAGTTGGTATGCAGGGTGGAATAGACCTGATGGCCGGTCATGGCGGCGCGGAAGGCCATGCTCGCGGTCGGTTCGTCGCGGATCTCACCGATCAGCATGATGTCCGGGTCCTGGCGCATCAGGCTGCGGATGCCGCTGGCGAAGTCGAGCTTGGCGGCCTCGTTGACCGCGCTCTGGCGGACCATCGGCATCGGATACTCGACCGGATCTTCGAGCGTGACGATGTTCACGCTCTCCTGGTTCAGCTGATTGAGGATCGAGTACAGCGTGGTCGTCTTGCCGCTGCCGGTCGGGCCGGTGACGAGGATGATGCCCTCGGGCCGCGACATCATCAGATCGAGCGTGTCCATCGTCGCGTCGTCGAAGCCGAGCGACGGCAATGGAAGAATGCCCTTGTGGCGGTCGAGCACGCGCAGGACGATGTTCTCGCCGTGGGTCGTGCGCACGGCGGAGACGCGGAAGTCGATCACGTGGCCGCCGATCGACAGCGAGATGCGCCCGTCCTGCGGCGCGCGCGTCTCGGCGATGTTCATATCCGACATCACCTTCAGACGAACCGCGATCGGCGACCAGAAGTGCGCGTGCAGGCTGCGGATCTGGCGCAACACGCCGTCGATGCGATAACGGATGCGGACGAAGCCTTCCTCGGGTTCGAAGTGGATATCCGAGGCATCGCGCTTCACCGCGTCGGCGAGGATGGCGTCGACCAGTCGCACCAGCGGCTGGCTGTATTCTCCCGATTCGGCGTTGAGACTGGCGTAATCGATCTCGCCGGTCTCGATCTCGTGCAGGATGCCATCGACCGACAGCTCGTAGCCGTAGAAGCGATCGGTGGCCTCCTCGATCTCGACCTCGCCGGCGAGCAGGGTGCGGATCTCGATCGCGCTGCCGACATACGCGCGAACCCGGTCGAGCGTGACCAGGTTGAAGGTGTCGGCCATCGCGATGTACAGCGCCTGCTCATCGGGGCGCCAGCTGATCGGGACGATGCCGAACCGCTTCGCCTGTTCCTTCGGGATCCGCGCCAGGGCCTCGCGCTCCGGAACGGCATGGGCGAGCTCGATACTCTCCTGACCGAGCGCCTCACCGAGCTGCTCGCGCATGACCGCCTCGGTCACGAACCCGAGGCGGATCAGGATACGGCCGAGTGGTTCGCCGTCGTGATCCTGCTCTGTCAGGGCGATCCGCAACTGGTCGCCGCTGACGATGCCCGCCGCGACCAGTCGTTCGCCGAGCCGTCGGGGTTTCTCGGCCTGTCGTTGTTCGATCTCACTCATTGCCGGAGGCTTTCCAGGCGCCGGGTGGCGGACTCCAGCGGGAAGGAGGCGGAACCGTCCCCGGCGAGTTCAAGGGCCTCGTCATAATACGTTTCGGCCGCTTCGCGCTTGCCCAGCTGATCGAGCGCGACCGCGAGGTTGAACGCGTAATCGGCCTCGCCCGGGGCCGCCCGAAAGGCCTCGAAGTACGCGGACTGGGCCTGCGCCCACCGCTGCTCGCGTGCATACAGATTCCCCAGCGCGTAGCGCAGCGCGTGGGCATTCGGATCCTGTTTCAGCAGGGTCTTCAGTTCACTCTCGATGCGGCGGGGATCGGCCGTGCTCTCGAGACTGGCGAGGCCCGAACGCGCATACGGATCGCGCGGATGATCCGCCAGTACTGCGCGGTAATGCTCGATCGCCGCGGCGGCATTACCCTGGCGCTGGGCGACGGCGGCCGCCCCGAGGCGCGCGTCGCGGTTGGCCGGAGCGAGTTCGACGGCGTCGCGGTAATGCGCGCGCGCGGCCATCAGGTCGCCGCTGCGCAGGGCGCGGTAACCGTCCTGGACGGCCTGGGCGAGTGGCGAGCGGCCGTTGCCGCTGCCGGTGCTGCGGACCATCGGCTTGTCGGAGGGAGGCGCCGCGTCGCGCACATCGTCGCTGGACGCGCCGTTCGCGGCCTGCTCTGACGGCGCCGTCGCGTTCGCGGCCGGTTCGGGCTCGGCAGAGTCCGCGCCGCCATCGTCCTGGTTCGCCCCCCCGGGCGTGGACCGTAATGCGGTATCGTCGACCGCAACCGTTCTGGCGGCGGTACCCGCATCACCCGCGGACGCTTGCGTCGAAATCTCCCTGGCCGTTTCCGGATTCCCCGCGCCGCTGTCGGCTTCCTCCTCTACGGATCCCGATTGCGTGGCCGTCGCGAGGGCGCTCGCGGCATCGACCGTGATGTCGCCGGTATCGCTGCCGGGAGCATCCGCGTCCGAGTTCTCCGCGCCGGACTGCACCGTTGTCAGGGCGGTGTCCGGATCCGGCAACTGCGTCGACGAGGGATCGGAGTCGTCGGGCGTGGCGCCGTTCGCGGTGCCCGCATCCGGCGTGTAGCGCACGAGTTCCCGATCGACCGCGCCGCGACTGGACTCGTAGTAATACCAGCCCCCAATGAGCAAAACGCCCGCGACCGCAAACGTGCCCAGCACGAACAGGCCGGCGGTTCTGATGATCGAGGCGCCGGAGGCCCCGCCGCGAAACACGGCCTCGGCCCGGGCGGGTCCGTTCAGGCTCGCAGCGGCTTGACCGCCGTCGGCGTCGCCGCGCACCGACCCTGTCGTCGCGGCATCCACGTCCAGATCGAACTCATCGGCACCATCCGCGCCTGCGGCATTCGCCTTGGCCCCGGAACCGCGATTGACGGGCTCGGCAATGCCGTCGCCGCGTGCGGCACCAGCCCGGCGCAGCGCATCGAGCAGGAGGCTCACGGCTGCCCCGCGGAGTCCGACTCGATGGTTGGCGTCCGCAGATACTGGCGGAAGCGTTTCATGTCGCCGTCCAGGTTCGCCTGATCGATCACCGTCGGACGCAGGAAGATGATCAGTTCGGTCTTCTCGACCCGATCGTCCCGGTACGAGAAGAAGTTGCCGACCAGCGGCAGGTTCCCGACCAGCGGCACACTGCGCTCGCTCTGATCGATGCTGTCCTGCATCAGGCCGCCGATCACGGCGACCTGACCGGAATTCACCCGCAGCAGCGACTCCATTTCCCGGACCTGGATTTCGGGCACCGAGTTGGTTACGCCGGCATTGGCGAGCGACGGGTTCGGGTCCTCGACGAAACCGAGCACCCGGGAGACGGTCGGCCGGGTATTGAGAAGCACTTCGTCATCGGCACCGATGTACGGCGTCACGGTCATCACGAGGCCGACCGGCACGGTGTTGATCTGGCTGTCGAAGACCGTATTGGTGACGCCTTCATCCAGGGTCTGTTCGACATCGATCGTGAAATACACGCGGTTGTCGACGACCTTGAGGATGGCGAGCTGGTTGTTCAGGGCCATGATCTTCGGGCTCGACATGACGCTGACGTCGCCGAAGGTCTCCAGCGCGCGCACGGTGGCCTGCAGCTCGCCGCCACCCAGATCGGTATCGACGAAGGTGGCGAGGGCATTCGGTGCGCTGCCAAGGGACCCCGCGGTCAGGCTCTGCTCGAGCAGATCGAGGCCACCGACTGAACTTGATATATAGCTCCAGTCGACGCCAGCCTGGTACTGGTCACTCAGTTCGACCTCGACCACGGTCGCCTCGATCAGCACCTGGCGCCGCGCGCTCTCCATGACCTTGTCGATATAGCGCTGTACCTGTTCATGCTGTTTCTGTGTCGCGCGGACGGTGATGTAACCCGCCTCGCGATTGACCATCAGGTAACGGCCGCCGCCGGCCTGGTCACCGGAATCCGCGACTTCAACGCCCAGCATGCCGGCGAGATTGCGCTCCAGCGTCTCCCAGAAGCGATTGTCGCTCTCGTTCTCAAGGCTGGTGCTCGAATTATTGGTGCCCGACGACCCGCCACCGGACCCACCGCCGCCGCCATCGTCGCCGAAGCCCGTCGAGGTGATCTGAGTGGCGGTCTCCACAGTGCTGCTCGCATTGCGCGACAGGTTGACGTAGTCGACCGGATAGCTCTCGAGATACGGATCGTCCGCGGCGATCCGCAGGTAATCGTCTTCCAGTTCGTAACGTATCGCGGCCTGGTAGGAGATGCGTTCGAGCAGACGCGGCAGCGTCTCGTCCATCGCGTTGAGGGTGACGTTGCCTTTGATGTCGCCGGCGATATCGATCTCGAGGTCGGCGTCGCGCGCCAGCGCGAACAGGAGTTCGCGCACCGGGACCTGATTGACGACCACCGTATAGCGTTCCGCCTCGTCGGGTTCCGACGGCGCGGGCAGCGGCGCGCCATTCGTCACCGGATCGGGGATCATGTCTTCGCTGGCTGTGGCCCCGTCTCCATCGGCCTGCTGACCGCCGCCGTCCTCCTTGATGTGCCCTTCGGACGGACTCGGCGGGCGCGTGACACCGCACCCGGCCACCAGCATCAGTACCAGCGCACACAGGCCGGATCGGATCGACACGGGACTTCCGATTGTCATCGCCTGTCTCCCCCCGCGGTATTCCCGATTGCGAGCTCGGTCTCGATATACCCCGGACCCTGCCCATTCAGCACGATCCATGCCATAGCGACGATCACAATCACCGCGGCGCCGGCGAGCATGGCCCGTCGACGCCCGATCCGTACCCGCCTGGCCGGTGACTGAACGTCCCGCGCCGCGCGCCGGACGTGGCGCGGCCGCAGCGTGTGCTTGCCTTCGGCGTAGGCCGCCAGCAGCGCCTTGTCCGCGAGCACGTTCAGCCGCCTGATCAATCCCTGCGCATGGCGGTTCAGCGCGCGCGCGACGCGCGGGCTGAACAGATCCGGGCCGCGATACCCCGCCGCCCGCAGGCGGAAATTGAGATACCGGGTCACATCCTGCCGCCCCAGCGGCTGCAGGTCGAACGAATGGGTGATGCGCTCACGCAGCTGGCGGATCTCGTTGGCGTCGAGGTTGCGATCGAGTTCCGGTTGCCCGAACAGCACGATCTGCAGGAGCTTCGCGTCGTCGGTCTCGAGATTCGACAGCAGCCGCAGCGATTCGAGCGTCGCCAGCGGCATGTTCTGCGCCTCCTCGATGAACACGACGACCTGGCGCCCGCCTGCATGGCGCGCGACCAGTTCCTCGTGCAGCCGGTGCTGCTGGGCCAGACGCTCCTCGGCGCGGATATCGAGGCCGAGCTCAAACGCGACGGCCGGCACGACATCATCCGGCCCCAGGCCGGGATCGACCAGATACACCAGATCGACGTGATCGGGCAGCTTCTGCGCGAGCATGCGGCAGAGCACGGTCTTGCCGCTGCCGACCTCGCCGACGACCTTGACGATCCCCTCGCCATTCTCGACGGCCCATGCGAGCGCCTCGAGCACGGCACCCCGGTCACCGCCCTCGTAGAATACGCGGGTATCGGGCGTGATCCGGAACGGGGGCTGCTCCAGGCCGAAGTGCTCAAGGTACATGGCGCCCCCGCGGCCTCAATCGTCCCCCAGCCGCTCGATCTTGCTGTAGAGCGTGGTCCGGTTCACGTTGAGGAGCTTGGCCGCGCGGCTGAGGTTGCCACCGGCCAGATCGCGCGCGGCCCGGACATAGGTACGCTCGATTGCCGCGAGGTGCTGGTCGAGGTCGAAGTCGCCATCGTCAAGGCGCTCGCGCGCGATGTCCTCGTCGGAACGCGAATCGGCGGCGGCGGTGGCGGTTCCGGAGCCATTCGCGGTCGGGTCGAGTTCACCCTCCAGGGTGGCCGCATCGATCGTACGGCCCGGATACTTGGTACCGACCCGGATCACGATGTTGCGCAATTCACGGACGTTGCCCGGAAACGGGTAGGCGAGCCAGCGCTCGCGGGCGCCGTCATCCAGCGAGAACGGCGGCACGGTGCCCGTGTAAAAATCCTGGAAGAAGGACAGCAGCCCGAGGCGATCCTTCCCCCGCTCGCGCAGCGGCGGCACGTGGATCGGCAGGATGCTGAGGCGATAGTACAGATCCTGACGGAAGCGCCCGGCATCCACCTCGCGCAGTAACTGCTTGTTAGTGGCGGCCACGAGGCGCGCGTTGGCCTTGCGCGGGCGCGTCTCGCCCACGCGGTAATACTCGCCCGATTCGATCACCCGCAGCAGGCGCGACTGCAGTTCCTGCGGCATCTCGCCGATCTCGTCGAGGAACAGCGTGCCGTCGCCGGCCTCCTCGAAAAAACCCGTCCGGGCCTGGGTGGCGCCGGTGAATGCCCCCTTGGCGTGCCCGAAGAGCTGGGCCTCGAGCAGGGTCTCGGTGAAGGCGGAGCAGTTGACCGCCACGAACGGCTGGTCGGCGCGGTTGCTGATCTCGTGCAGGCGCCTGGCGATCAGCTCCTTGCCGGTACCGGACTCGCCCTCGATCAGGACCGGGAACGGGGCGTCGCCGAACTGGGCGATCTGCTCGCGCAGCGCCTCCAGGGCGGCGCTTTCGCCATGCAGCACCGTCTCCGGGGCCTGCTCCTCGGCCTCTTCCTCGGCCTCGATCAGCATCAACTGGTGGTTCAGGCGCGATTTCAGCAAATCCGGCTCGCACGGCTTGGCGATGAAGTCGGCAGCGCCGAGGGCGAAGGCATGGCGCAGGTTGGCTGGATCGTCCTGCCCCGAAAGCGCCAGCACCCGCATACGCGGATTGTGCGCCAGCAGTTCCGGCACCAGGGCGAAACCCTCGTCGGGCCTGTGGGGGTACGGCGGCAGGCCGAGGTCCACCAGCGCCAGCGCGGGCGCCGGCTCGAGCTGCTGCAGGATCTCCGTGGCCTCGCGCCGCGTCTCGGCCACGTGGACATCGAAATCCGGGCGCAGCATGTAGGACAGGCTGTCGCGGATCAGGGGGTCGTCATCGACCAGCAGCAGACCGGGCTTGCGGGCGGCCGTGCCAGCGGCTTCGTTCGACATTGTTATTCTACCGGTAGCGGACGCCGTGCGGATGGGCGCAGGGCGGCAATGTCGATTATTCGACGTTTGGCGCGCAGACACAAGTAGATATGTCGATTTTCCGTCAGATGATCCTGATATCAGCGTTAGATGGGACCGGCCCCATCCAACGAATCACTTGCTGTCAGCGCGATTGGCGATCATTTCGGCCTGTGCTCACGGATCCGGCGCTCAAGGGTCCGCACGCCCGCCGAATCACCGGCGTCCCGACGCAGCCCAAGAGCGAAACGCATCAACGGCATGGGATCCCGGCGCCCCCAGTTCAGCTCCAACGCGGCATCGACCAGGTCGCCGGCCACCCCAGTCCGTCCCGCAGCCCGGTGCAGACGGGCGAGATTCAGCCGCGCGCGTACGCTTCGCGGGTCCAGCCGCAGGGCCCGTTCAAACGCGGCCTGTGCGGCCTCGACATCGCGCCCCGGCTCCTGCAGCAGCAGTTCACCGCGGATCGCCGACGTCTCGGCCCGCAGGGGATTACGCGCGCGCGCGCCGTCGGCGAGCCGCAGACCCTCCGCCCTGGCCGAGCGGCGCAGCCCTTCGCGCTCGGCCGGCAGCCGCTCGAGGACACGCCGATAAAGGTCCGCGTGCCCGCCCCAGGCCGGGTCCGGCGCGTCCCAGAGGCGACGGGCCGTCGCATAATCGTGGCTGGCGAGATCGTACGACTGGTCGTTCACGTGCCCGGCGGCACTCACCGTGTACCGGTAGGTGGCCCCCGCCAGCGTGAGATGCAGCACGCTCAAAGCCAGCACGGCGATCAGGGCGACCGCCGGGACGATCCGCGTGCGCGTCGCGGTCACGGGCAGGCGCAGGGCGCCGAGTGACGGAACCGCCGTTTCGAGCGCCGCGATGGCGATCCCGAAGACGATCACGAACGGCATCACGTGCAGGTTGTAACTGAACAGGGCGTGTACCGCGGCACTCGCCAGCGCGGCGGCAGCGGCGATCATCATGTCCGGCGCGGCGACCATGGCGCGATCACGCACACCGCGCAGGTACAGCCAGGCGCAACCGGCCGCGAGCGCCAGCAACAGGAGCAGGCCCGGTAGGCCGCGCTCGGCGAAATACTGCAGATAATCATTGTGGGCGAAGAAGCCGGCCGTGCCGTCCGCCGGCAGTCGGTGCGCCGCGTAGGCCTGATAGAAGGTGCCCGGACCGTGGCCCAGCCAGGGCGACTCCTGGATCAGTGCCCAGGTCGCGCGCCAGATCGGCCAGCGTGAGCCGCCCGCCTCACCGGGATCGCCAAGCGACGCGAGTCGGCCCGCGAGCCCTTCGCCGCGCCCGCCAAATCCGAGCATGTTTGCGATGTGGGCCGCCGCGAGAGCAGCAACCACCACGGCCGCGACCACCAGAACCTGTCGCCAATCGCCCTGGAAACCGCGGCCCGCGACAACGATGACCGCGAGCGCGACCAGGGCGCCGATCCCGGCGGCCCGGCTGCCGTCGATCCCGACGGCGAAAACCAGCAGCGCCATTACCGCCAGCAGGGCGCGAGTCCGGCGCGGGCTGCAGCCGCCTGCGAGCGCGATCGCGGCCGGGATCGGCCAGAGGAGATTGACGAAACCGGCGGCCGAATTCGGGTTGAGGAAGGTCGCGCTGGGCCGCAGCCCGAGGCCGGCCTGGATGAGCATGGTTACCGCGATGACAACGGCGGTGGCACCGAGGCCGCAGGCCACGAGGAACCAGCACTGTGGCTCCGGCAGCAATACGCGCCACACGAGATAGGCCGCGAACCCCGCGCCGAGCATCCCGAGATCGATGATGCTCAGGTACGGCACCACCGACCAGCCGATGGCGAGCGCGCTCCAGGCGAAGAGCAGGGCGAACGCGTGCCCGGCCGGCCCGAGTCGGGGCTCGGCGGACGGCGGTCGCCGCCACCACACGGTCGCGGCCAGCGCGCCGATCATCAGGATACAGGCGACCGCATACAGAACGAGGTGGCGACCGTTATAGAACAGCGCGAGGCCGATCGCGGCCAGCGTGAGGCTACCGATGACGGGATCGACGATGGATCGGTTGGCTCCCGGCGCGGGCGCGTGCGTGTCAGTCACCGCTTTCGTCCCGTTATTCGAAGCGCTGCAGCCTGGCGGGACATCGCCCTCGGGGCAACCGGCCCGCTGCGGTGCGGCGGCGCCCACAACCGGCTGTTCCTGCCGGGGTCACTGTTTTTGGGCGCCGCCGGATGCACCATCAGTTGGCCGGGATCTCCCGCAGGAGGATTCGGCCCGATGGGCCCGTGTAGATACCAAATGTCACGCGCCCGGTTGGATCCGCATCCCAGATGCCGTCCCCGTTGTCGTCAATCGCGAGATACGGGTGCTCAGCGCCAACCAGCAGGACCGTCGTATCGACCCAACCCGTGTTATCAGCGCCGGGGGCCTCAAAGGTGAGAGTCGCGGTGCCCGCGCCCAGCGGTACCGGTCCGGTTTCCTCGATACTGGTCGTACCGCCGGCCACGTCGATCAACGCGTCGCCCGCGACCGGGCTGTCGCCGTCGTCGTCGTTGGCGAGCTGTACCTCATTGCCGGGAGCGGCGAGCATGAGGGCGGTACAGCCATCGTCATCGGCATTCACGACCCACTGGTCGCCGGACTGCGGTGCGAAGTACTCCGCGCGGATGACCTGCTCTACCGGTGCGATCTCGGCCCCCGCGGCATTCTCGATGACGAGCCGGCCGAAACGGATGCTGGCCGGATCCGGCGTGACATCTTCCCGGTTACCGGCCGGCGCGTTGACGGTGTCGCTGTCCTCGATCGAGTCGATCGTGACTGTCAGGTCGGTCTCGAACGGACCGACTCTCGAATCATTTTCACTATCGCCATCCCGATCGATGTTGCGGTCATAGCGGTAACCGTCGGTCGAATCGAATGTATAGGTCAGGGTGCCGTCACCGTTGTCGGTCAACGTGCCCTGCTGGAGGTCCGGGATGACCGCAAGCGATGTACCGTCCGAACCGTTGGTGGAACCATCGCTGGTCGGTCCCGTGCGGTCGACGTTGGCGGCGACCAGTTTCGCGAAGGTACCGGTGTAGTTGCGTGTTGTCTGGCCGCCGTCGTTGCGGGCCGTGATGGTCAGTTCGGGCACGCTCCCGGTCTGATAGCCAAAGGTTTCGCCGAGGTAGGTGAACGTGGCCGAACAGGTATTGCGAAACATCCCGTCGGTGGCGGTCTGGTTGAAATCCGCCGGGATGAAACGGCCAACCGGACCTGACCGACCGGGCACATCGATACCGGTCCCCAGATAATCCCCATCGGCGAGCGCGGCGCGCAACTCGATGATCCCGACCTCAGGGTATTGCACGGTCGTGGCCGCACTACCGAGTGCCACATTCGCGCCGTCCTCGAACGCGCCTTCATCGATATCAGGTGCCCCCGTCAATGATGGATCGCTGCCGCCGCCGGGCTGCCAGAGCGCACTCGTAACGGTCACCGATTCATCACTGTTCTCGGGACCGAAATTCGAAAGCACGACGTTGTTCGCCAGATCCGCATTATCCGTCGGATTGTCGTTGTCATAACCGTCGGGGACGCCGTCATCATTGCTGTCATCGCCCGCGGCCCAACCCACCGCCGCGACCTCAGCGGTGAAGTCCGTGCCGGCTACACGGTAGACGCCACCATTGGCATCGGTCGCCGCCGGATTGCCGACGGCGCTCACGTCGAACCCGAACGGGCGCACGACGAACCCGTTGCTCGCCCCCCGCAGATATTCCGTGGTGGGCGTCCCGGATGGATCGTCGAACACGATCTCATGTCGCGCATAGAGGCGCATCTCGCCCGCGTCGGCGTACGACAGTGTGAGCGGTGCCGTTGAGTTCGCCCCGAAATCGAGATCGACCGTATCGAAACCGGCCGGCGCATCGGCCGCGCCGTTGTCGTCACTGGTCGCGATGGACGTCCCATTCACGGAGAACCCGGTCCCCGCACAGTTATCGGGGTCCCGACACTCGGCACCCATCTCGACACTGACCGTGTCGCCGTCATCGAAAACGCCCTCGCAGGTCGTGGGATCCTCGTCGCTCGCACGCACGGCCTGCAGGCCGATGTTACTGGCCCCAAAACCGGTGTCCGATGGCTTCGCGGCAATCTGTCCCGAGATCGTATCGGCCGCAGTACCGGCATCGTCGTCGAGGAAACGGAAGCCCGCGAGGCTGATCGAAATGGGATCGCTGGTACCACTCGCGCTGCCGTCATCGACCGTGATCGTCACCGACTCGGGATCGGAAGCGATATCGGGATAGTCGAAAGACAGAACAACCGTTGACTCGTCGCCGGGGAAGGTGTAACTGCCGACGCCATCTCCCGACGTAGTATCGGTAAGCATCCCCGATCCAGACCGTACACGGGACCACGTGCCCTTATCCGTATCGGCAGACAGCCCGAGCACCGTGTCATCCGGAGGATCGATCGCGTTGCCACTCGAGTCCTGTGCGTTAATGGTAACGGCATTGGTTACACATGTAAGACCCTGTCCGGGCACCGTGACGACGTAACCATCCACGGTCGCGCCGTCACATTCGGCAAGCTGACGTCCGAGACTCTCGGCAACGGGAGTGTAGTTGATCGAACTTCCATTACCGAATTCCACGTCGCCTCCGGTAAGGATCCCACCGGTGAACGCAACGTTGTCATTTGCCTCGAATTCAACACCTGCCCCTGGACCGTAAACGGTCCCTGTAAAGTCACTCCCATTTCCGAGTTCGAACTCACTCCCATCATACATACGGACAATCAGGTTATCGGCACTACCCGTGTCATTGATTGTTATGTTATCCCCAGCATCAAAAGACGAACCGATATAGAGCTCAACGACTCCACCACTCACGTTCAACGTAGTGCCATTCGATAACTGCATTTCATCGACAAAGTATCGCCCGCTCTGCAAATTGATTGTGGCGTTATCGCCTGGCTCAAACTTTTCTATGCGGAAATCGTTGCCGTTTGACGTATCGAGGGTGATTGTCTGGTTGTTATTGCTTTCGATAGCTTCATAGTCACCTGCAGAGAAAGTATTGCCATCCTGCGGAGCATTCACTTCCGGACCGTCAAATGCCGGGAAGGAAGCCGGCTCAAAACTGGGTAATGAAAAGTCGACGTCGGTACGCACTCCTGTATCTGGATTGATAGCGTTACCACTGCCTGTAACGGTATTTCCGTTTACCGTGACGTTATCGCCTACATCAAGACTGCTGGCCGCATAAACGGCATAGTCTGCGGCGCACGCAGGCAGGGGGCCGCTTGAGCACGGATGGGTTGCATCCCGAATACCTGTAATATCGGATTGTGTGAGTTCGCTGCCATAAATCCGGAACTCGTCGATTCGACCCTGCCAACGCTCACTCTTCGCACCCTGCCCGATTCGCAGGCCATTGACTGCGTCGATGGTTCCGCCGGTACCCTGGTTGCGATCGCCTGTACCGGGGCCGGTCACATCATTGCCATCGACGTACACCCGAAGGTCGCCGCCCGAGCTCCATGTCATGGCAACGTGCTGCCACTGATTCTCAACCATCACGTTCGGCTCGGTCTCGACCTGAACGCAATCGCTGGAGTCGGCGCAGTCGCTGGTCTGGATACCGGCTTTGAGAACGTTGTTACCGCCGCCATTCGCACCGCTCGTGTCGTAGCGGATTCCCAGACGATTATCCTGTCCCGAAGAAGGATCTCCCGTGAAAAAGATTCCACGGTTATTTCCGGCAAGATTAGCCGTATTGTAGACCCAGGCGGTTAGGGTTACGGCATCGAGCCCATTGAGATAGTTCCCTGCGTCACCATCCTCGACACCGTCATCGACCCCATCGAAAGAACCGTACCCACAAGTGCCGGGGTCCCCATCGATTGCCGGTCCAGTGGACTGCGTACTCGCACCGCCAACGGCAATGCCATCATGACCATTGCCGGTTTCATCAGTTACCTCGCTACTCGAACCGTCCCACGCGTCCTCATCCATTCGGTACTCGGTCAACAGCCCCGAGGCAGCCGGGCACGGATGGGTCGCATTACGGATAGAGGCGATGTCTGAATCATCGAGCACGCTATCGTATATCCGGACCTCATCAAGGTTGCCTTCGAAGAATTCAGGAGTCCCTCCGGTATCCTCGATGCGGCCGATGGAAGAGAACGCAGTGCCGATCACGCCAGTCCCGCTGGACCCGGTGTTTTTGTCGCCATCAACGATGACTTGTGTCTCACCGGTGTCGGCATCTCGCGTCAGTGCGACATGGTGCCAGGCACCGTCATTGATGGGATCATTGGATTTCTGCTCCGCTCCGTAGTCATTTCCAACAGAGATACCGATGCGTCCGCTCGCATCAATCCAGCCCCAGAAGATGTCGTCGGCTCCTCCCTGCTGCTCGACACCGGCAATCCCCGGCGCCTGCCAACCGGTATCGCTGCCCGTCTGAGTTGTTCGAATCCAGAAGGTGATTGTCGCTGTCCCATTGAGCAGATCCGACAAGTCAGGGGACTCGACATAGTCGTCGTTGCCATCGAAGTATCCGTACCGACAGGTTCCCGGGTCGCCCTCGAGCGCTGGCGAGTCGCCGTCGGTCTGAGCTCCCCCGCGCGCTGTTCCGTTGCTGTCATTCCCGGAGCTGTCGCTCACCTCTCCTGCGGTACCGTCCCAGGCATCTGCGTCCATGCGATATTCGAGTTGAACGCCTCCGACCGGATCGGGCGTCGTGCCATCGGGATAGAGCTGGCTCTGAGGAACGGTCGTACGGCTCGGCGTGGACGCGCTGGACCAGGCGAGTGTCATGTCCTGATCGCCCGCGTTTTCGTAGTACTCAATGATGATTTCGTACCGCTCACCACGTACGAGCGAGACCGGCGTACCGGAATCCGTCCAGCTGTCGTCCTGATCCGCGTACTGATCGATCACCTGTACGCCATTCACCCAGATCCGGACACCGTCATCATGCAATGCATGGAAGGTATAGTCCTCGCTGTACTGCGCCTGAATTTCGCCCGTCCAGCGCACACTGAAATGATCGTCGTTGAAACCGTCAGGCGGCCAGTCGGCATCGCCGTTCATGAAATCGACGGTGGCGTCGACGCGGGATACGTCAGGGCTGTCCGTGCACGGATCCGTCTGATTGCCCGGATCACGATCGCAGTAGTCACCCGTCAGCCCGGTTCCGGAGCCGACAAATGGACCAGAAGGCTCCACATCCACGATCACGGTGCTTTGATCAAATGTTGTCGCATCTTCATTGAAGGAGTTTGCGCAGCTGTTGCCAGGTCCAGAGCAGTATTCCGATATAAATTCGATAGAGTACTGCCCGGCGGTGTCAGGTGCCGTAAAAGTCTGCGACCGCTCGGCCGCACAGGGGGAGTCCTCACTCAACGCGGACTGGCCTGTCACGGAGAGTCCCGCACTATCGGGATCATTCCATGTATCCCGCCAGAAGTCGGCGTTTCCCGGGCAGTTGGTCGCATTGACCGTCAGATCGACCTGACTGCCGGGAGTGACTTGCACGGTACCGGATTCGCCATTGGCATTCAGCGTCACATCGGCGTGTACATTCGACGCAGCGAGTGATGCCAACAGCAGCACAGCCCCCCGCACAACGCCAAGTGGGGTCAAGTCTTTTCTTTTATCATGTTCCCCGTTCATATTCCGCTGTTCCCGCACTGTTGCGTGCATCAGTCGACCCCCTGGTAGATCAGGCCGCTATCCGTACCGCCCGATTCGTCGGCCCGCTCGTTGGCGCTCCCGTTACTACTGGCATCGGCGGACTCCGACACGTCTTCTGTTTTGCTCGGTCCGGGTGACGGCTCTACGCGCCCGGCGGTTCCCAGCCACCATCCGGCGGTGGCCGCGCCAGCGCCGAGCAGCAGGGCGGCGGCCAGCCATGCGAGCATGCGGCGCCCGCGCGTGCTGCGCCGATTCAGCGACCTTGCCACCTGCAGGCCTGCGGCGAGGCGCGCGGTGTCTGGCTCCGGAGCATCGGCCAGAAGCGCCTGGACCCGCTCGCGCAGCGCGTTTTCGCTTTCCGGATCAGGCGTCATCGGCGCGGTCCTGCAACCGGTTGATGAGGACGGCCGCGCGGCGACGGACGGTGCCCTCCGGGATTTCCAGCACTTCAGCGACCTCGCGATGCGTCATTCCAAGCCAGTAACGCATGAGGAGCAGATCCTGTTCACCCGATTCGAGACCCGTGAGCAGGCGACGTGCGTCCTCCGTGAGTTCTACGGGCACCTGGTCGTGTTCGGTGGCATCCGGATCCGTCCCGGATTCCGGGCGGAGCTGGCGGCGCCGGAACCGGTCTGTCGCGAGATTCAGGGCGATCCGGTAGAGGAAGGCACGGGGCGCATCAGGGCGGCCGCAGACAGTGCCGATGAAGCGCCCGAAGGCCTCGGCGACGAGATCGTAGGCATCTTCGCGATCGACCCCGCGCAGCACGAGGAAGCGCCATAGCGCGGGCGACTGGGCATGGTAGAAGCGTTCAAAGGCCGATTCCTCGCCCGTGCGGCACCAGTGGCGGATGAGCGCATCGTCCTCGGCCATCGGCTCAGATATCCGTGGCCTGGACTTCCAGGCGGCGGCGCACCAGTGTGCCGGACGACTTTGAGCCCGCGACGGCGGTGGCCCGGATCGTGAAGATGGTATAGGTGTCGCCGCGTTCGTTGACGGACTCGCCCGAACAGGTCCAGTTCACGTCGATCCCGGAGATCTGCGTGCTTCCGGCGGCACAGGTGCCGCCGCGCGCATCAGCGACCGCCTCATCGATACCGGCGCGCGCGGCGTAATAGGCGCGCGTCAGATTCAGCGAGCGCGCGGACGAGATCTGTTGCGAGGTCGCGATCAGCGCTACGGAAGTACCCAGCGCAGCGAGCACGACGATCAGGAAGATCGCCGTGAACAGGCCCACGCCGCGTTGTCGGTTACGCATCTTCATGGCGCGTTCAGCACGTGTATCTGCTTGAACAGGGTGATCGATCCGCCCTCGGAGCGCGCCATGCGCATGACGACGGTCAGCAGACCGCTGCGCGTGGCGGTGCCCGACTGGTACTGAAAGTCGCATGCCTGAATGCCGTCCGCCACCAGCGTTGCATCGCCGCCGGGCGTGGTCGTCTGCGTACCATTGAGACCGTAGCCATCGTGCAGCGTCAGGCGACCGCTGGCGGTATTGCAGACGAAGCTCTTGACGGTATCGAAGAGATAGAAGCGCTGGCGCGGGGAGTGCGAGCGGAATGTGGGGCCACCGGAGCCGACACGGGTGAACTCGAGCTTGTCCGCGGTGCCGGAAGGTTTGGCGCTGATTCGCGCGAGATTATCGTCCGCGTAGAGATTGAATCCCGACTGGCCGGTGTTGTACACGTTCATGCAGGTCGCGTCACGCGTCCCACAGGAAGTCCCGCTCGGGCTGACATTACCGTACTGCGGCAGCCCCCCGAGCACGTCGAACGTATCCGTGGGCGGCGCGAGATTGATCCGATCATCATCGGTCGAAGACGGGTCGTTGTAGCGACGATAACGCCCGCCGGTCAGCGAGGGCACGAACTCCACGGCCACACGTGAGCCGCTGCTGTCTACGCGCACGGTGTTCGGCACCGCCAGTCGGATCTCGCGTGCCATGCGTTCGAGCGCCAGGTCCGCCGCATCGACAAGCTGTCCGCGCCGGCTGATGTCCTCGCTTGCAAGAAACGGCTGCACGATGATGACGCTGCCGAGGACCGCGAGCACGCCGACGATCGTGAGGACGACGATCAACTCCACGAGCGTGAATCCGCGGGAGGTCATGGTTCCGGCCGAGGGCACTCGCCGGCCGGCATAGGCAGTCGTGCGCTCAGGCGTCATGCACATAACCACTTCCCGCCTCGATGCGGATACCCGTGACCCCATCGATCTGGATCGTGCCGCCACCGCCGGTCGTGCCATCGGTACCAAAAACAACGGTCAGCCCCGAGGTGACTGCGTCCGAGGAGCCGCTGTAGGCGCCGCCGCCAGCCGGATCAGGGACCGGCTCAGTGAATCCGCCGCTGCCGCAGGTCGTGTCGGAGCCGCCGCTTTGATAATGAAGCGCATACCCGCTGCCATCGACGCGCAGCTGCACGGCGCAGCCCGAGGCGAGAGCGATTTTCTGCGCATACTGCGCGGCCGAGATGAGCTCCTCACGGAACGCGTAGCGCTCAAAGCCCTGGGTGCGGAACTGCGCGGAGGCGAACACCGCCAAGGCACCAATCAGCACCAGAACGGTCACGAGCTCGATCAGGCTGAATCCACGCGTCCGGCCCATCAGTTGTAATCCCACCGTTCGCTTTCGAGGCGATACGCCGTGATGCCGGAATCGTGACTGACGCAGACCACAATGCGCGCCGGATCGCTGCCGTAACTGCCGTTGACCTTCACATCGACCGTATAATCCGCGAGTACCTGGGAGCCGCCGAGATCGGCCACCGCCCCCAACTGCGTCGTCGGCGCCTCGTTGTTGATCGAGTGGTAATCCCAAACGTCGTCGTACGTCGAGCGGCCCTCGCCCGACTCACTCACGTTGCTGGAGCCACCGGAGCCGCATTCCTGCCCCGACTCGCCGCCGTTACCGTTCTCTACCGATGGGTCATCCGGATTCTCGTAGCCCTTGAGCAGGATCTCATCCATGTAGGCCTCGGCGATCGAACGCGCCTGGGCACGTATCAATGGATCGGCGCTGCGGCCAACTGTTTCCGCAAAAACCAGCAAGACACCCGCCGCCGCAGCCGCGAACACCGCGATCGCGATGACCAGCTCGACCAGCGTGAATCCGAATGTACGTCGCGGCATCCTGCGTCTCATCCTGGCCTGTGACTCCACTCGGTCATGCAACGCATGAACCCCACGAACCGTTCACGACCCACCGATGCAATACCCGCGCCACCCCCGAACGGGGTCAAGTCTTTTCTTTTATCATCTGGGCCCGCACCCGCTCCTCGATCCGCCGCAAATCCGGCCGCTCGGCGCGCAGCCGTCGGTACCGATTCAGCGCACCGGCAACGCTGCCGTAATGACCAAGTCCGAAAAATGCCCGGATAGCGTTCAACGGCATTCGAGCGTCTGGCACAGGAACATGGTCAGCATACGCGCCTCGTTGGTCCGCCCCCGCCCTTCGTGGAACGGTTCCTCGCGGCCAACACCCAGCGCATCCGCCACGGCGGCAGCGATATCCTCGGGTGCGGGTACCGCGGTGGACGGTGTCCGTGTGTGCGGCACTTCGCGGGTGTCGCCGGTGAAACGATCGAGCACCGTGGCCCGGAAGTCGTCATCGCCGAGGATACCGGTCGTTTCGAAGTCGATCGCCAGCGCATCGTCCCGATCATGTTCGACGAAAGCGCGATAACGCTCCGGGCGTGTCGATAGTGCCGACCGGATCGTCGACCGGTGCAGCCATGGCATCACGTCCGCGTCCAGCGCGTACGCGCGATAACTCGACCACGAATAATCCGCGAGGTCGTCCACGATACCCGCTTCGAGCGGATTGCGGTGGATGTAGCGCGATACCTGCAGGAGGTATTGGTCGGCATCGACCACGATCGAGCGGTAGCGGCCCCGGAAGAGCGGGCCATCGGTGCCGGTCGAGCGATTGAAGTGTTGGGTGTAGACGCCGTCGAGGTGGCGCATCGCCCGGGAGAGATTGGCGTCGGGCGTACGCAGCAGGAGATGGTAGTGATTACCCATCAGGCAGTAGGCGTGGGTCTCCACGCCGAAGCGGTCGAGCAGGTCACCGAGTAGATCGAGAAAGCGCTCGCGCTGGCCGTCATCCGCGAAGATGTCTCGGCGACCGGCACCGCGGTTCATCACGTGATACCACGCTCCCTCGAATTCCAGTCGCAGTGGGCGGGCCATTTCTTGACAATATCATAAAAGAAAAGACTTGACCCCAGCCGGATGACCCCAGCCGCACCTCAGGCCTACAGCGAACGAGTGGCAGCCGCGTTCGCCGTTCCGGGAGTTACGTCCTCCCCGTGGCGCATTGCGTGCCACGGGGCGGACGGTCGTCGATCAACTGACGTAATAGCCTGTGAACGTCGTTGACCCACCGTTCGGACCACTCAAGTTACAAGTGGTAGATGCACCCGTGACACTGCTGGCGAATGTACCCGAGTACGTGTATCCGGTCGGGCCACCGCCTTGCATAAGATTGCCCGTATTCGCGCAATCCGTCATCGACTGCGCGTCGCTGTCGCCCGCAAGAGCGCCCGCGAGGTTGACTGCGTGAGCAGCCCCTGCGGATCCGGCCACGCCATCGAGGGCGGCGGATTGCGCCTCATCCTGCAGATTGATGAAACGCGGCAGTGCCACGACGGCAAGCGCACCCAGGATGACGATGACCGCCACCAGTTCGATCAGGGTGAAACCCTGTTGTTTGTTCGTCATGATGTTTTCTCCTCTCTTTGCGTTGGGCCGCAGCCCTCGTATCCGCTTTCCCTGCGGACGTCACCGCCGCGGCGGTGCGTTACCTTCCCTGACAAATTGTGACAACCCGGTCGCGTCGCGATCGGACTGTTGATGTTTCAGCCCGCCAGGCCGGAGGCCTGCCATTGCACGAGCAGTGCGATCAGGCAGGTCAGGCTCAAAACGAGGGTCACCGTACCCCATAAACGGGGGCGGCGTCCCAGTCGCTGGTCCAGCCAGCTGTACTCGCGGTCCAGATCGTAGGTCGCGCGGCGGGCGGTGACCCAGCGGTTGGCCTTCGATTCGAGCCGCTTCAGTTCGCTCGGGCGGACGAAGACGATCGTACCGACCATGAGCGCGAACACTGTAAATATCCAAAGCACGAGTCGTGCCACATCCGCCACTATCGATGCCGCTTCGCGGTAATCCGGTGGAAAAAGTTCGCGCCAGAACGGCCGTTGCTCGCCGAATGCGAGGAAATAGAGGAGGAACACCGCCAAGGAGACCACGACTGCGCCATAGATTCTGTGATGTCGGTACAGGATGCGATCGATATTGCGCGGCACGTCGAGTGTTCGCGTGGCCCGGCGCATCGAGTAGCGGCGGTCGGTGGCGGCGCGCAGGCGCGGGAGGAGGTCCGGCTTGATGGCGACGGCGGCGCCCAGCAGCGCGGTCAGCGCGAGCAGGGCGGCGAGGATGGCGAGGCCCGCGCTTACCAGCAGGGCGGTGGTTTCATCCATCGGTGTTGTCTCCCCCTTTAGCGCGGCCGATGCCTGGCAGCGGTTGTACTGTCACCAGTTCGAGGCCGTTCGGTTGTTTGTCGCCGCGCACGTTTACCCGCCAGCGGCCTACCGCATCCGGGTTGCCGGTGAGGGCGTTGGGATAGGCGGGGTGGTAGACGACTTCGCCGCGTTCGCGGTCATAGTTCCAATCGCCTGGACCCGGGTCCGCGCCGGCTTCGGCTTCCAGGGCATTGCGGTTTTCGAAGAGCTCCAGCGGATTGCCGCCGGCCCATTCGCGGATGCGCTCTTCTTTCCCCTGCACGATCAGTTCGGAGAACTCGAGCGCGAGGGCGCTGCGCATGCCGGAGAGTGTATGTTCGACGGCTGCGCGTTCGAGGTCAACGCGCAGATCGGTTACGCGGTTGGCGGCGAAGACGATCAGGACGCTGAAGATGCTGACGACCAGGGTGAATTCGAGGATGGAAAGGCCGGTTTGGTGGTGGGCAATTCGAGCGCGTTGGGCGACCGTGCACGATGCGTAGGTTGGGTTGACGAAGGAAACCCAACGGGTCGAGTGATCCGTCGTCGGCATACTTGGATGCTTCGGGGGCGACTTGCCTCGACGCGTTGGGTATCGCTGGCGCTCAACCCAACCTACGGTCCTGGGGGCTTCCATGGGGCGTGGATATTGCGTGACGGTCATCGTCCGCCGAGGGCCGCCGAGCCGAGGTCCCACATGGGGAGGAAGATGCCGAGGGCGAGCAGGAAGACGAGGATGGCTACGCCGATGGTGAGGATGGGTTCGACCAGCGAGCCGAGATTCTGGACGTCGTAGTCGACTTCGCGCTCGTAGAAGTCGGCGACTTCGTCGACCATTTCGTCGAGGCGCCCGCTTTCTTCGCCGACGCCGATCATCTGGATTACCAGCGGGGTGAAGACCTCCGTGCGCTGCGCGGTGCGCGACAGGGATTCGCCGTGCTCGATGCCCTCGCGCATGCCGAGCACCTTGCGGCTGATCCAGACGTTGTCGACGGCGGCGGCGGTGACGTTCATCGCCTGCAGGATCGGCACACCAGAGCGCTGCGACATCGAGAAGGCGCGCGCGAAGCGCGCGAGCGTACCACGCAGCAGGATATCGCCGACGATCGGCATCTTGAGCTTGCCGCGGTCCCAGCGCAGGGCACCGTTTTCGGTCTGCCGCCACTGGCGCAGCCCGTACCAGGCGCCGCCGGCCGCGAGCAGGATGGCCCACCAGTAGGCGGCGAAGAAGTTCGACACGCCGATCAGGATGCGGGTCATCAGCGGCAGCTCGGCATCGAGACGCTCGAACACGCCGGCGAAAACCGGGATGACGTAGGTCATCAGGATGAAGATCGCAAGCGCGATCGCGACGAGGACAATGGTCGGGTAACGGGTCGCCTGCTTGATCTGGCGGACGGTGTCGCGCTCGCGCTCCAGGTACCGGGTGAGGCGCTCGAACGCCTCCTCGAGGCGCCCGGATTCCTCGCCCACCCGGACCATGGCCACGTAGAGCGGCGAGAACACGCGTGGGTGGCGGGCGAGCGAGCCCGAGAGTTCGCGCCCGGATTCGAGGTCCATCATGACGGCGCGGATGGTCTCGCTGAGCACCGGGTTGCGGGTGGATTCGGCGAGGTGACTGAGGCCGCGGATGAGGGGCACGCCGGAGCGCGTGAGCGTGTACATCTGGCGCGAGAACATGACGATGTCGTCGCCCGAGGGCTTATCCATGCCAAGGCGACGGCGCAGACTCGGCCCCTGGGAACGCGCGCGCTGCTGGATATCGATCGGGGTGATGCCCTGGTCGAACAGTTGCCCCGCGACGGCGTCCACCGACCCGGCTTCGACCGCGCCGGTGACGCGGCTGCCGGAGCGATCGCGCGCGGTGTACTCAAAGCGCGGCATTGTTCGTCACCCCCTCGGCCGCCGTATCCTCCTCGGCGCGGTCGGCCCCTGGCATGTTGTGTTCGGCGAGCAGTTCCTCGACCTCGCCGGCGATGCGCTCGACTTCGCGCACGGTGGTCGTCCCGCGCGCGGCGAGTTCAAGCGCGCTCGCCACCAGCGGCTTGTAGCCCGGCGCCTTGCGGGCGGCCGCGGCGAAGGCCACCGTGTCCTTGCGGCGCAGGGCGGTACGCATTTCGGAGGTCAGTTCGAGGATCTCGTACACACCGATCCGCCCCTGGTAGCCGGTACGGTTGCACTGGGCGCAGCCTTTTCCGACCTGGAACGTGAGCTTCGCCGCACGCTTTTCGCCGATGAGCGATTCCAGCCATGCCCGCTGCGTGTCGTCGAGTTCCGTCGGCCTCCGGCAGCTCGTGCACACGCGCCGCAGCAGCCGCTGGCCGACGATGGCGCGCAGCGTGGCGGCGATCAGGTAACCTTCGGCGCCCATGTCGATCAGACGGTCGACGGTGCCGATCGCGTCGTTGGTATGCAGCGTCGACAGGACCATGTGGCCAGTCAACGCGGCGCGCAGGCCGATATCCGCGGTCTCGGCGTCGCGCATCTCGCCGACGAGCATGACGTCCGGGTCCTGGCGCAGCGCCGAGCGCAGGATGCGCGCGAAATCGAGGCCGATGCGCGGCTGGATCTGGACCTGATTGACGCGTGACATCCGGTACTCGACCGGATCCTCGGCCGTGATGATCTTCTTCTCGGCGTTGTTCAGCTCGCTCAGGGCGGCGTAGAGCGTGGTCGTCTTGCCGCTGCCCGTTGGGCCGGTCACCAGCACCATGCCATAGGGGTGATGAATATTCCGGCGCAGGCGCGCGACGGTGTCCTCGTTCATGCCGAGCTGGCCAAGGTCCAGCATCTCGCCGCTCTGGTCGAGCAGGCGCATGACGACGGATTCGCCGTACTGGACCGGCATGGTCGACAGGCGCACATCGATGGAGCGCTTCTTGACCCGGATGTTGAAACGCCCGTCCTGCGGCACGCGCTTCTCGGAGATATCGAGGCCGGCCATCAGCTTCAGGCGCAGCACCAGCGCCGGCGCGATCCGACGCTCCTTCATCTCCTGTTCCTGCAGCACGCCGTCGACGCGCTGGCGGATGCGCAGCACCCGCTCGTCCGGTTCGATATGGATGTCCGACGCGCCGACCTGCACCGCGTCCTCGAACAGGGACTTGAGCAGTTTGGCGACCGGGACCTCGGTCTGCTCATCTTCCTCGAGCAGGCGCTCGATGTCGTAGTCGCTCTCCGACAGCTCCTGGCCGAGTTCCTCCGCGAGATGGGTGATCTCCGCGGTGCGTCGATAGATGCGGTCGAGCATCCGCACGAGCTGCGTCTCGCTGACCACGGCCTGACGGACCGGGCGCTTCAGATGCCGCGCGAGCTCATCGTAGGCGAAGATGTCGGTGGGGTCGGCCATGCCGACCAGCAGGTCGTCACCCTCATCCGCGAGGACCACGGCCCGGAAGCGCCGCGCCTGGGTCTCGGGCAGCATGCGCACGACTTCGGGATCGAAGTCGTAACGGGTCAGGTCGACGCGTTCGAGGTGCAGCTGGCGCGCAAGCGAATCAAGCATCTGATCTTCGGTCATGTAGCCGAGATCGATCAGCGTGTTGCCGAGCTTGCGTCCGCGCCGCTTCTGCTCCGACAGCGCGCGATCGAGCTGTTCCTGATTGATCAGCCCGTCCTGGACCAGCAGGTCACCGAGGCGGATCTTTTTCCTGAATGCCATGCCGATCTACTCCCGTGCGCTCGCCAGCGCATCGATACGCTGCTGCACCCAGCGGTCGAGCCGCTCGTTGAGGTCGCCACTCGCACGCGCCTCGCGGAACGCGGCCAGTGCTTCTTCCGGATGGTCGGTCGCGCGCAGCGATATGCCCAGCCCCATCCACCACACGCCGCGACTGCTGTCGATCTCCAGCGCGCGCGTGTACTCGCTCGCGGCGAGGTCATGCCGTTTCAGGCGCTGCGCGACGGCTGCGGTGAGGCCATGGTACCCGGCATCGCGATCCGCTGCCGGGGCCGCGCGCCGCAGCACGCGCAGTGCGCGCTCGAGATCGCCCGCATCCACCAGCAGGCGGGCGAACGGTTTCGCATAAGCGCCGCGCTCCGGCGCCCGCGCCACACCTTCGGCAAGCAGGTTGCGTGCCGTTTCCGCGTCGCCCGTGCGCAGCGACAGGCCGACCAGCAGGTCGCGGGCGGAATGACGGTCCGCGTCGAACTCCAGTGCGCGCGTCAGGCGGTCCCGCGCGGCAGCGATATCGCCGTCGTCCAGCGCCTCCCGGGCTTTGGCCTCGAGCCGCCGCGCGCGCTCTTCCGGCGCAACGCTGGGTTCGGACTTGCGGACCCGGTCGACGGTCGGTTGCGTCGACCCATTGCCATCCGCGGTATCCGGGGCGGCCTCTGCCTGGGGAGTCGCCGGATCTTCTCCGTCGCCGGCGCGGGAATCCGTGTCCCCGGTCACATCTTCGCGGGACGCGGTCTGCGCGGCCTTCGTACCCGGTTCTTCTTCGGTCGCCGTATCGCTCTTTTCGGCTCCGTCACCGGACGCGGGCGCGCCGTTACCCCCGGAATCGACCGGACGAGCGGAGTCGGTGGCATTGTCGGTCGCCTCGTTCGCTGCGTCGACATCCAGCGCCGCGACTGATTGATCGGACGCCGATCGGCGGCCGGGATCATCGCCTTCAGACTGATCGGGTACGCGCCCGGTCAGGGTCAGTCGATCGCCGTCAAGCGCCAGATCGAAACGGGCGTCCGGATCGACCCGCATACCGATCCGGATCGCATCGTCGCCCCGCTTATCCACGACGGCGCTGCGATAGACGGACTGGCCGTCGGGTGGCGCGGGCAGTTCGTCGCGATCCCAGCGCGCCGGAAGCTGCAGCCCGACGCGGTCGCCGCTGCGCCCATAACCCGGTGCCTCCGTGAGCGGACGGTCGAAAGCGACCACCAGCCGTACCGTCTCGTCGTCGTGCTCGAATCCGAACCGGCGCACGGTCGGCACCGGCGTCTTGTCGACCGTCTCGCCCGCATTGCCGGAATCAGCCGCCGCCGGCTCTTCGACGGCACCTTCAAACAGCGCCAGCATGCGCGGCCACTGCTGCCACCAGAGGGCGGCGGCGACGAGTACGAGCGCGGCCAGGATTGCGGCGGGCGCGATACGGCTGAGCCGCTGCGGCCAGCGGCGTGAAGAATCCACGGCTGCTGGACCGCCCGCGCGGCGTTGGCCGCGGGCCCCCGGCGCTCCGCGGCGTTCGAGATCCGTAAGCATGCGGTTGATCACGCTCACGGCCACAGCGCCCCGGGGCGCAGCAGGGCCAGGACGCCGATCACAAGAACCACCACCGCGGCCGCGAGGAGCCAGCGACGGCCGGTCCCCGCGGGCGCGGCCAGTGCGCCATCGGTATCCGCGGCGGCGGCCTCTACGTCGGCGGTGCGGACCGTGTCGCCACCGCGACCGTAAGTCAGCATCAGCGCCTTATGGGCGATGATGTTGATCAACCGCGGAATGCCCCCACTGGTGCGATAGAGCGCGTCGATCGCGCCGTCGCGGAACAGCCGGTGCCCGTCATAGCCGGCGACGGCAAGACGGTGATCGAGATAGGCGGTGATGTCGTCACGGTCGTAGGGTTCCAGCCGGCACGACCAGGCGATGCGCTGGCGCACCTGGCGCAGGGACGGTTTCGCCAGCTTCTCGTCCAGTTCGGGCTGGCCGAACAGCACCACCTGCAGCAGTTTGCGTTTTTCCGTTTCGAGATTGGTCAAAAGGCGCAGGGCCTCCAGGGTCTCGTCCGGCATCGCCTGGGCCTCGTCGAGGCAGACGATCGGCCGAACCCCCTGGTGCCCGAGTTCGATCAGCCGGTCCTGGATGCGGCCGAGCAGTAGATTCTGGTCCAGCCGGCTGTCCGCCTCGAGCCCGAGTTCACGCGCGACCGCGACCCGGAGCATCGACGGCATGAGGTGCGGGTTCGGAATGTAGATCGCGCGTTCGTCCTCGCGCAGGTCGGACAGCAGCATGCGGCACAGCATGGTCTTGCCGGTGCCGACCTCGCCGCTGACCCGGATGAAGCCCTCGCCGCTGTCGAGGGCGATCCGCAGCGTGTTCAGCGCCTCGCGGTGCCCGGTGTGGCAAAAAAAAAGCCGGTATCCGGGGTCAGCGAGAAAGGCGCTTCCCGCAGGCCGAAGTATTCGAGGTACATCACTGCGACTCGGCCCCCGGGCCACCGGCATCGCCGTCCGGCAGGCGCTTGCGCATCTCCTCGATCTGCCGGGACCAGTCACCGCTGCCGTCGCCGGTGATCATCGGCCGCAGCAGGATCACCAGCTCGCTGCGCGAACTCGAATCGGCCTTCTGGCGGAAGGCGCCGCCGATCAACGGCAGATCGCCCAGGCCGCCGGGCTGGGCCCGGTTGCGGGTGGCCTGATCCTGCATGAGGCCGCCGATGACGATGACCTGACCATCCTCGGCGCGCACGACGGAATCCGATTCACGCACCTGCGACACGGCCAGCGGCAGCGACTGTTCCTGGCCGGCGAAGGTGATGCTCTTCTGTTGATCCGAGACCTCGCTTACGGTCGGATGCACGTGCAGCGTGATGCTGCCGGAACGCGAGATCTGCGGCGTGACATCCAGCGCGATCCCGGAGAAAAACGGAGTCAGGTCGACATCGACGCTGCGGGTGCTGGTGGCGGCGGTGGTATCGGTATCGGTCTCGATATCGGTCACGAAGAACTCGTCGGTCCCGACCTTGATGACCGCCTTCTGATTGTTCAGCGTCGATACGCGCGGACTCGAGAGCACCTGGACATCGCCCTGTGTATTGAGCAGACGGATCAGGGCGGCGAAGTCGTTGGCGCGCGCACCGACCGCGAAGATACCGCCGAAATCGAAGGCGCCACCGGCGCCTCCGGGGCTCGTGATCGAAGTCGGATCGAATGCACCGCTGTCCGTCAGCACGGCAGTGTTGCCCTGATTGAGCGTGCCCTGGCCGGCGACGATGGCATCGCCGTTGGCGCCCTGGCCCAGTGCCGCCCAGTTGATTCCGGTCTCGCTCGATTCGGAGAGTCGCACCTCGAGGATCTTGGCCTCGAGTACGACCTGACGCTGCAGATTGTTCTGCGCGGCGCTGAGATAACCGCGCACATCCCGCAGTTCGCCCGGCATCGCCCGGACCACGACCAGGCCGGCCTGCGGATCGACGATGACGCTGCGGCCTTCGCCCGACCCGACGATCGAACGCACGGTCTCGCGCAGGGTGCCCCAGAAATTCGCGTCTGAACTGGTCGCGATGCGGCTGCCCGGATCGCGGGTGGTGCGGCCACCGCCACCGTTACCCTGGTTGCCCCCACCGTTGCTGGGCGCACTGGTGACCTCGCCGGAGGACACCCGCATGTTCGATTCACCTTCGCGGTTCACGTTCAGGTAATCGACGTAGAAGATCTGCGATTCCATGCGCGCGGGCATGACGATGTAGCCGGTCGAACGACGCTCGAATTCGTAACCGTAGACGCGGCGAGCGATATCCATGACCTCGGGTACGGTCACGTCCTTGAGTTCGAGGCTGATCTCGCCCTCGACATCGGGATGCACGACCATGTTGTAAGGAGTGCCCTCGACAAGCCCCATGAAGAAGGCACGCGCAGTGGCGTTCGTGACCGCCAGATCGAAGCGTTCGGTCTCGGTCCCGGCATCCACCTGCGCGGCACTCAACTGCTCGTCCATACCGGGCATCAGCGCCGCTTCGACATCGGCGGGCGTTTCCTCCGGCTCATTCGTTGCCGCACTCTCGTCGAGGGCAGCACGAATCCGATCGAGCGTGGGCCCGCTTTCCGGCTCGCGCTCCATGGGGCTTGCGCAACCGGCCAGCAACAGGGCGCCAGCGAAAGCGGCGGCCAGCGGCCGGGTTCGCATACGGGTCGGGGTCATGGCCGTCGTCTCTCCGGAGTCATCGCGAGCCGGCCGCCGCATTGGCGCCGTTGTCGGCATCGTCATTATCGGTACTCGCGGTGTGGTCTGGGCGGTCATTGAGCCGACTCCCGGCTCTTTCGGACCTGCGTTCCCGAGCGCCGGATCGTGAACCGGTGCCCGTCATAGTCGAGTCGCGCGCTGCCGCGCTGCACATCAAGCACGCGCGCCCCGCCGACCCGATCGCCTGCACGGACCGCGCGGCCATTGATGATGGCCACCCGGCGGCCGTTCGAGGTCAGCGTGGATTGCAGCGTCCAGGCTGACTCGTTCACCGTCCTTGCGGGTGCGCTGGACTCGTTCCAGCCCGGCGGCATGAACGGGTCATGCAGTTCTTCGTCGTTCGCCTGCGCGGCCACCGCAAAGAGCGCCAGTGACAGCGCCAGAAGCACGCCACGCAACCGTTTCGGGATCCCGGTCGTGAACCGGTGCGCCCGAGCGCGGCAAGCGCCATCACCGTACAGGCAATTACACACCGATCCAGTCCTCCGCGAGGCTGAGCGTCGACAGGGAAACGGTCGCGCGGGTAACCGGGTACTCGCGCGTTTCGACGGTGATCGCCTCCCACTGGAACTGCCACTCCAACCCTTCCAGCCGCTCGAGGTAGGCCAGCACGGCCAGATAGCGACCCTCGACCACGAGTTCGACATCGTGCCGATATACGCGCGGGATGTCGTCGTCACTCGCGGATTCGGCACCTTCGCCATCCTCGGGCTCGGTGATCACCGGGCTCGCACCGGCATTGCGCAGACGCACCAGCGACACCTCTGCATCGGCGTTCACCACATCCCGCAGCGCCCGCACCATCTGGTCCGGCGATATGAGGCGCGCGGTGCGCTCGGCCAGGACCTCATCGAGCGCATCGAGTCGGCGGCGGACGCGCTCAGTCGGGCTGGTGCCGGAATCGTCTTCGAGACCGGCGATCCGGTCTTCGATACTGGCGCGGCTGTCTTTGAATGAGGCGATCTCCCGTTCAAGCTGTGCCACGGTGTCCACGGCGACGGCCCGACGCTCAGCCAGCGGTGTCCGCACCAGCGTGTTCCACACGACCAGCATCACGACCGCCACCGTAAGGGCAAGCAACAGCCGCTCGCGCTTATTGCGCTCATCGATGCGCGCCGCCAACAGTTGCAGGGGATTGTTCGGCTTCATTCATCCCCCTTCGTACGGTCGCTGGCGAGCAGGAAATCGAGTCGGTCGCCTTTTTCGGTGCGGTCGATCCGCATAGTTCGGAAGCGGTGACCGCTGAACGCCTCATGTTCGGCAAGCCCACTGAGGAAAGTCGGGACCCTCTCCGGCGCCAGTGCATGGCCGGCGACACGCACACGGCTGCCGCCAGCGCGCAGCTCCACGCGCGCGAGCCAGAGGTCTTCCACGCGGTTGCGGGCCAGCGCCTCCAGCCAATCCGAGAAACCGCCGCGGGTACCGAAGCGCCCGGATTCGAGATAGTCGACCAGGCGCTGCTTCGCCGCGAGTTCAGCGCGCAGGCGCCGCAACTGCCCATCGTTTTCCTGTTGCGCCCGCAGCGACTGCAGACGTTCCTGTTGCCGGGTCAGCTCGGCCTGGGCGGTATCGCGCTCACGCTCGAGCCCGGCCACCCGCGCCTCGACCTGGCGCGCCTGCCAAACCAGTCCGGCGCTCACCGCGGCCAGGATCACCAGCAGTGCGATTACGCCCATACCGATATGCTTTGCGTCGAGCGGATCGGTACGCTGGCGGAATTCGTCCAGATAGAGGTTGATCTGCTGGGTCATCGGCTCTTTCGTTCCTCGCGCAGGGCGGCGCCCACGGCGTGCAGAAGCTGCGCGCCGGTCTCCGGCGGTTCGGTATCGAGCTGAACCAGATCGCCGAGGGCGAAGGTCCGTACGGCGACGTTGCCGAGATTATCCGTAAAGCGTTCGCTCAACGCATCGACCGTGGGGCCGGCCGGATAGAGATGGAGTGCGCCCAGCGGTGGCTGCGACAGCGCGCTCTCGAAATAGTCGAACGAACGTTGGACCTCGAGGAGCAAGGTCTCGCCCGCTTCCCCGGCATCCTGCTCGAGCCCGTTCAGACCGACATCGAGACCGCGGGCCAGGAACTGTTCGCCCTCGCGGAAGACCGTGATCAGTCCATCCTCCGCGCCGAGCGCGAGCAGCGCGTGCCCGCCGCGGGCCTCGGGCAGTCGCGCCGAGATGTTGCGCTGGACCAGCTCGGGTATGTCGATCGCTTCGAGCGCAAGGCCGGCCCCGGTGAGTTGCTCGATCCGTTCCGTGATCAGGGCCCGGCGGGCGACGACGACGTTGATGTTGTGTTGGCCGCGCTGGGAGGAATCGGGCGGCGGGAACGTATCGATGACCGCCTGATCGACCGGGAAATCGAGCAGGTCGCGGACCCGCCACGCGGCCGCCTGGCGCATCTCCGTCGCGGGCACCGCCGGGGCCTCAACCTGCACGACCTGGTACTCGCCCTCCGCGATCACGCCGACCGCCCGGCACTTCTCGAGGCCAATGTCGGCGATGCAACGGGCGATTCGGTCCGCGGCCGACGCGGGCGAAGTCACCGGTATATGGGCCGCGTGGATCAGACGCGGCGGCGCGTCGCGCCCGCCCGCGCGGACCGCGGCGATCGTGACATCGTCGACGCCGTAGGCCACGCCCACGGTAGTACCGGATTTGGACTTGCGCCTGTTCAGCAAAGACCGCACTTTCGTCTTCCCGCTCCCGTTGCGGCCCGGCGCTGATGATTGCGCCCGGCCTGTTATGAACTGCCACGCAGATCAAGTCAAATCATGACCTTACCGCACATCGTTCTGTTCCAGCCTGAGATCCCGCCGAATTCCGGCAACATCATCCGCCTGTGCGCCAACACCGGCGCGCCGCTGCACTTCGTGCACCCGCTCGGATTTCGCCTCGAGGATCGGCGACTGCGCCGCGCGGGCCTGGACTACGCCGAATTCGCGCGCATCCATGAACACCGGGATCTCGCGGCCTGCTTCGATGTCATCCAGCCGGCCCGTGTGTTCGCCCTGACACGCAAGGGTGCAACCCGACACACGGAGGTCACCTACGGTCCCGACGATGTCCTGCTGTTCGGCCCGGAGACCCGCGGACTGCCGGCAAGCGTGCTGGCGGACATCCCCGCCGATCGCCGACTGCGCATTCCGATGCGTCGCGGCTCCCGAAGCATGAACCTTGCCAATTCTGTTGCGGTGGTAATATTCGAGGCGTGGCGACAGGGAGGATTCGAAGGGGCGGTGCCAGCCTGATGGGCCAGTGGAGCGGCGTGCGCCGGCGGTTTCAGTCACCGTCGTGAGGGATTTCTTCTTTCGGATCGCGATCGAGCAGGGCCTGGACGGCCGCGGCGGGTGCCACGCCCTCGTACAGCACCGCATGGACCTGTTCCACGATCGGCATGTCGACACCGTAACGGGCGGCGAGCGCCTTCGCGGCCCGGGCGGTCCGTAAGCCCTCGACCGCCTGCCCGATCTCTTCACAGGCCGCCTCCGGCGAGAGGCCCCGTGCCAGCGCGAGGCCGAGGCGGCGATTGCGGGACTGGTCATCGGTGCAGGTCAGCACGAGATCGCCCATCCCGGCGAGACCCATGAAGGTCTGCGGCAGCCCGCCCATCGCGTGGCCGAGGCGCATCAGCTCGGCGAGCCCGCGCGTGATCACCGCCGCCCGTGCGTTGGCGCCGAAACCGAGGCCATCGGTGGCGCCGCAGGCGATGGCGAGCACATTCTTGAGCGCGCCGCCGAGTTCGACCCCGACGACATCGGGATTCGAGTACGCCCGCATGCCGGCGCCGTGGAACCAGGTGACCGCGCGACCGGCGAAATCCGCGTCGCTGCTGGCGACGGTCAGCGCCGTCGGCAGACCGGCGACGACCTCGCGCGCGAAACTC
>Ga0306907_1000117_pt1 | contig 47237 bp, 40 predicted proteins | sample AntRauTorcE11898_FD_190415 | JGI IMG/M metagenome (GOLD analysis project Ga0306907, IMG submission 190415) | Saline lake microbial communities from Rauer Islands, Antarctica - Metagenome Torckler E11 #898 (v2) (version 2) | ecosystem: Environmental > Aquatic > Non-marine Saline and Alkaline >... | reverse complement strand
ATGGATCTCAGAGAGTTTACTCTCTGTTCGATTATCAAACGAAAGTAACGGCACTGTGATTTCCCGGGATATAGACTCGACGCTGTCTTGCGATTAGACTGCCGAAAAACTGAATGGGCGCTGCAGGCTCTCGTTCCACTGCGGAACGATTTGTCCTTTCAGCCGTCTGTCGGCTGATTTGAATGGTTTGAGATTGGGGTAAATCGGGCCTTTCTCCGATTCAGAGGAGATCAATAATGAAGCTCGAACCAATCGCACCCGAGACAGCACTCGAAATGTATCTAACTGACCGCGAGAATGAGGTCGCACAAGCAACCCTGTACTCTCACCGTTCACGACTCAGCCACTTTGTCCGATGGTGCGATGAGAATGAGGTTGGGAACCTCAATCAGCTCACTGGCCGCATGCTACACCAGTATCGTCTATGGCGACGTGATGAGGGCGACATCGGCGTTGTGACGGAAAAGACACAGATGGATACACTCCGTGTGTTCATCAGGTGGCTCGAATCAATCGATGCCGTCGAACCTGACCTCCATACCAAGGTTCTCTCGCCAACTCTGAGCTCCGGTGACAATGTCCGGACAGAAATGCTGGAGACGGAGCGAGCAGAGCAGATACTCAGTTACTTCGGCAAGTATGAGTATGCATCACGACCGCATATCGTCGTCTCGCTAATGTGGCACACAATGATGCGTGTTGGTGCGATTCATTCGCTGGATCTTGAGGACTACAATAGTGATGGTCAATATCTCGAAGTAGTTCATCGGCCAGAGACAAAAACGCCGATCAAGAATGCAGAGGGTGGAGAACGACACGTTGCCCTCTCAGAGTCGATCAGTGAGTTACTCGATAGCTGGATTTCTGACCGTCGACCCAGTATAACGGATGAGAAAGGGCGTCAACCACTGGAATCCACAAGTCAGGGACGTGCACACATCACCACCCTCAGAGGAGATTGCTACCGGAGTACCCGCCCGTGCGAGTACACTGGTGAGTGTCCGCATGATCGCTCTATTTCTGACTGTGATGCCGCCGAATATGGGTCTGAATCCGAGTGCCCATCGAGCGTGAGTCCACATGCATTGCGGCGAGGAGGAATCTCTCACCATCTCAATTGTGATGTCCCGAAAGATATTGTAAGTGATCGGGCTAATGTATCGAAAGATGTGCTTGACACACACTACGATAAGCGAAGTGAACAAGACAAAATGGAGCAGCGCCGAAAATATTTAAATAATATATAATTCGCTCTTCATCGCGGCTGTAAGACTGCGAACGCGAATACAGCACAGAACTTCGTCAATTAGGACTCTCGTTCTCGTTTTTGTTTCTCTTTACACCAATCAAATAGTCTCTGTCGCTGGTCATCGTCTGTTTCGCCAAATATGCTTCCAAGGCGGTACCCGAGATTATCCCACGTAAGGGTTTCTGGTGGTGGACCCTCAGAATATTTTGATGATTCTCCATCGTCATTGAGATCTTTCACAGCTGCTGTCCAGCCTCGTTTGAACGCTCCTTGCCGGTCGCTTCCGGGATCTCTCTGTCGAATATCTCCGAGAGGAATCGTTGGATCATCTACCATACTATTAGCCGAGCAGTCCAATTGAAAAAAGTCTGATGCCGGTAGCCCGAGAAATGTAGCCTCTGTGTATAGCACGGAGAACAAAAATGTGAGTTAATTAGTATTCCAACAGGATCCTTCAGGACCACATTCGCTATTGGCTACTCCAAGAAAGTGATTCGACGGTCGGGAACTGTTTTTTTGCTTTCTGTGGTGGGTTGTAGTACCGTGATTCAATATCGTAGTATCCAAATTCAGGCGGAATACGGGCGCAAGCCTGAGCCAGAGTCTTATCTGCTGTGTGAGTGATAACGCGGATTCGAGTGTTTTGTTCAAACAATCGTACAGCCAACGCAACCACAGATGCGTCTCGCCAGTTATTGGTATTTGGATACTTGCTCTGTTGGTTCAAATATTCGTCTGCGAGATGCTGTGCTTGTTCAACAGGGTCAGTAACCGAGTCAAATGCCGAATTCCGATTATTCGGTAGCGGAGTTGCGACGCGAATCCATCCTTCCTTGATGCCTGTATCAAGATATGGATTTCTCGGAGGATCTTCCCCATAGTTCGTCAGCTCACGGTAGATCGATGGTGAAACCCAGAGTTCTGTATCCGCCTCAGCGACGGCTTGTTTCAACGACCGTAACTGAGGACTTGGTGATTTACCCAGACTCCGGAAGATAACTGTATCCACAATATTCGCCGTGTACAGTTGCTCTGACCGAGGCATCTATTCGTCGGCCAACTCTGACTGTAGATCGTCGTCGACCACGTCATCGGGAGTATATGTCGTTGGGCTCGGATCGTCGCCACCGAGATCGTGAATCTCGTAGAGTGCCTCGACGAGATCATAAGTTGTTCCGTGTGAAAGGTCGGTCAGCGTACCGATTTGTCGGATCGTGACATCGCCGTCGCTATGTGCGTTGATCAGATCGTGAGCAAGTGCGAATGTCACAAATCCGTGTTCGTCACAGACACGCTTGATAATTGGATATTCATCAGACTGTGCGATGACTGCAACGAGCTTGGGGGTGATCGTTATCTCTATCCCACGAATTGTGAGCGTCAGTTCGAACTCCTCTGCGTCGTACGCACTTGTACCACCGCTATTTTCTGTTTCACTGATTAGCCCTGCACGTTCTAACCTATGTAGATACTCGTAGACGGTCTTTTTTGAGACCGCTACTTGATCGATGAGTTCGGGAGCAGTCACACCTGGCGACTGGCGAATAGCGGTGTACAGCTCAGCGAGGTTCGCATTTGTGAGTAGGTCTGTGAAGGTAGGAAGCCCAGTAATCATCGCGGGACCGTTGCCCGCATTACGCACATGTTCTGTATCGTAACTCATTGTATAGAGTTACGAAACTCGAAACAATAAACGTTGGCATCAATCAAGCGGCATAATCTTGGACACTGCAGGCTCTCGTTCCACTGCGGAACGATTCGTCCTTTCAGCCGTTCCCCAGCTGATTTGAGAGAACAGTTCTATTTGAGTACTTACTCATTGTAACAGTTTGAAATGAAAAATACTTACTCAATAAATGTGATAAAAATCATGTATTTGAGTTTGTGTTTCGTCACCCAGATAGCTACTGGCGATGAGATACTAGAGCCCGTTCTCACTGTCGTGAACTGGAACTCACACCCAGTATACGATGGGAATTCTCCTCTGTTGAAAATGTGCCACGCGGCATGCTAGGCTGCCCCATACTCTGATCTCTATTAGCCGCTAATCGTGTAAATTAGGTAAGGACTTGATACTAATGAGATTGGAACTGAGAAACTGTATTATGGTCTCTAGAATTAAAAACAAGCAATCTGTTTGCATACCGGCTGGTCTCGATTCGAGGAGTTACTCCTGTGTGCGATCACTGTCGAAACAAGGGATCCACACAATTTTGGCTTCGATAGAGGCTGAAGTTGCGGCAGGTGCATCACGATTCTGTGACGAACAGATTCAAATCCCATCTCCAAAGCAAAATATACTCGCCTATAGGGATGCCCTGCTCGACATTGCTTCTCGCCGGGATGTAGAGACGATACTCCCTGTACGACCCCACGATGCGTATCTGTTTGCACGGTACAACGACTTGTTTGATCCTCACGTCTCGCTGACCACACCCTCGTCCGACCTACTTGAGACTGTTACCGACCGGTTGCAGCTCGCAGCGGCAGCCGAATCAGCAGACGTTGCCGTCCCTCACACCAGGCTAGTAACAGATGTCGACGATTGGAGCCCAGAACTCATAGTCAAATCCCGGTTCAATTTATTGACCGAAGAGTCGATTGAATCGTTTGGTCCTCATGATGTAGCCGAGGTGAATACTATCAAGCATCTGTATCCGGGTGAGACACCCGACGTCGAGGTGATTATCGAGGAGATGAACCACGTCCCTATCGTTCAGGATTACATTCGGAGCGCCGACGAGTACGTCTTCGGCGCGCTCTACGATCACGGCCAGCCGCTGGCGACGTTCCAACACCGTCAGATTCGGGGGGATTCCTACATCGGTGGTGGCGGCGTCTACCGTGAGGCGGTCTCGATGCCGGCCCTCGAAGAGGCAGGTCGAACCCTACTAGACAGTCTGGAGTACCACGGCCTCGCGTGTATCGAGTACATGGAGGACAAAGAGACCGGAGAGTTCGTGTTGACCGAAATCAACCCGCGCATGTGGCAGTCGCTGCCTTGTGCAGTTCAAGCCGGGGCTGATTTTCCATACTACTATTGGCTCTCGACGCAAGGATTGAGTTCCAAGATCAACCACGAGTACGATGTGGGCGTCGGAAGCCACCTGCTGTACGGTGAACTCGGCTATCTACTCAGTATTTTGCGAGAGGAGTCTCCACTGGTCGACCGACCGTCTCTAGCCACGGAACTACATGCAGTCCTTCGATCGTGTTACGACATGCCCCGGTTCGATACCCTTCGGGCCGATGATCCACGTCCGTTCCTCCGTGGGTTGAAATATGTTATTGAGAAAAAACTCACTTAGTAACTATTAGATGAACGACTTCTATGCCGTTAGGTTAAAGATTTAATACCAGATATATGTGCTCGATGATACCACTTTTGTCAGATGGTGTCGATTAGCTGACAATGGCTATTGGTGAAGGCCTCAAAAAGTTATTAGTAGGTTGTAAGAAGTCTCTACCAGCAGATCTTGTAGCAACTGCAATATTCACAATACTGATGATTATCGCAGTTTCGCTACCGACAGTCAGAGAGTCTGTCCTCAGATTCGTTCTGGGTCTGGCCTTCGTGGCCTTCATTCCCGGGTATGCGTTTATTGCGGTTCTGTTTCCAGAATCATATCTTTCTGCCGACCCCGAAGCTGAAGAGACAACTACTGAAGAGGCAAGTAATATGTTGGCTGCTCGCTTGCCTGGCACCGGCGGCATAGACAGAATCGAAAGAGCCGCCTTAGCATTTGGGACAAGTATCGCCATCGTCCCGCTCACCGGGATTGGCCTCAGTTTCACACCGTGGGGTATCCGTCTGATTCCAGTTATTTTCACACTCGCCGGAGTTACGTTGGTGGGAGTGGTGCTCGCCGCGTATCGTCGACAGAAACTCCCTGAAGACAGACAGTTTACCGTCTCGTTTCGACAGTGGATGGACACTATGTGGACACAGAATTTGAAGCCGGACACGCGGCTTGATTCTGTTCTCGTGATTGTCCTTGCGATTAGCGTCGTTTTCGCCTTCGGTACTATTGGTTACGCTGTGGCTGTGCCCCCCGACGGAGAACAGTTTACGGATTTTTATATCCTGACAGAGACTGCTGAGGGCGAACTCGTAGCCGAGGAGTATCCGAGCGATCTCGTAGCCGGTGAGCCCGAACCGATCGTCGTCGGCCTAGAAAATAATGAGAACGTCGGGACGGAGTACACGATTATTGTCGAGATACACAACACAACGGTTCCAGAAACCAACAAAGCGGAGATCGTCGACCGACAGCGGGTGACAACTTTCAAACCGGTTGTCGAACCTGGAGAGGAGTGGCGTACCGAACACAACCTCACCGCGGCGATTACTGGAGAAGACCTCCGTGTCACCTACCTGCTTTATATTGGTACTCCTCCGGCCCAGCCGACGCCCGACAACGCGGATCAATCATTACATCTGTGGGTTGATGTACGCAATTCAGAAGGTTCGGTGGCTACGTGAGTTGTGATCAACAGTCCGTATACACGGTAATTGACGGAGGAACGAAAACTCCCCAATAATACTATTTATATCCATAAAAATAGTTTGTAATTGGATATTAAGGTAGTAATGGAACATCCTACATAAATAGTAAAAATGGTAGAACATAAATAAAAGTAATATAGAGATATTATAGCTACTTGTACTATCGAAATATATATGATGGCCTATGTAGATTATGTAATCTAGACGACAGCAATACAGTCCCTGTCTGACCCGAAAGGAGTGAGATTACATGGATATCCCAAAAGCAAGACATCGCGATGTATCGGACCAATCACTGTACAAAATTTGCATTGTTGGACTCGGCTACGTTGGCTTACCGTTAGCGACGGAGTTTGATCAGGCAGGCTATGATGTAGTCGGATTCGATATCGATGAAGACAAGATCAATCAGCTAAAAACGGGACAGGATCCAACCAATGATGTCGGTGCCGAGAGGGTCGAACGGTCCGATATCGACTTTACGACCGATACGGCATCATTTACACATGCGGAATACGTCATCATTACAGTTCCAACTCCCGTCGACGAACTCAAGAAACCGAATCTGAAGTACGTCGAACGGGCCGGCGAACTTGTTGGTCATACCATACGACCCGGAACGAAAGTGGTCCTTGAATCGACCGTGTATCCGGGGGCAACACGAGAGATTCTCGGACCGGCGATCGAACGTACATCCGAACTGGAAGCTGGCGAAGGGTTTTATCTCGGTTACTCACCGGAGCGATTGGTTCCCGGTGATGAGGACAACGGATTTCGTGATATCGTCAAGATCGTGAGTGCAGAGAATGACACCGTACTCACCGAGATCGCCGAACTCTATGAGTCGGTAGTGGATGCGGGCGTCCATCGAGCACCAAGTCTCGAAGTCGCAGAAGCGGCCAAATGCATCGAGAATATCCAGCGAGACCTGAATATTGCGCTCGTCAACGAGCTCGCGATTACCTGTAACAATTTGGACATTGACACTCACGCGGTTCTCGAAGCCGCCGGGACGAAGTGGAACTTCCACGAGTACTCCCCTGGATTGGTCGGTGGTCACTGTATTCCGGTCGACCCATTCTATATCATCTACGAATCCAAGCGCAACGGCTTCGATCCCAAGCTCATCCAACAAGCTCGTGAAATCAACGAGCACATGCCTACACACGTGGCCAAGGAGACGCTCAAAGCTCTCAACGACTGTGGCAAGGTAATGGGTAAATCCACCGTCATGATTCTGGGGTTGGCGTACAAACCCAACGTCGGCGATATTCGAACCTCAGCAGTCGAAGGAACGATTGAGGTGCTACGAGAGTATGACGTCGATATCGTCGGTTACGAACCGCATGTCGACGCCGAGGCTGTTCGAGACGAGTTCGGGATTACGGTTCAAACAGAGTTGAGTTTCCAAGATGCCGACTGTGTGCTCTTGGCGACTCCTCACGACGAGTTCGAACAACTCGATTATATGGCTGCGGCCTCCGAGATGGCCTCCAATCCGGTTCTCGTCGATGTCATGGGCGAACTCGATCCAGCACGCTTCGCCGACACGGATCTCAAGCTCAGGAGAATCTAACATGTACAGAGACCACTCTATCGGCGTCGTTGTTCCGGCCTACAACGAGGAAGGATTTATCGGCGACGTGATCCGATCGATGCCAATCTATGTCGACTGGATCTACGTAATCGACGATTATTCGACTGACGGAACCTGGAAGGAGATTCAGGCGGCCGCAACCCAATGTCGATCTGCGTCAGAGACGGCTCGGACCCCGCTTCAGTCGGTGATGACCGATGGCTCCGGTGGACTGTTGACCGAACGAGCGACCGTTCACTCCCACACCGGACGGGTAGTCCCAATCAAACATCGGGAAAATAGGGGTGCCGGTGGAGCAATCAAGACCGGCTACCTCGCCGCGCTTCAAGACGAGTTGGATATCACCGTGACAATAGACGGCGATGGCCAGATGGATCCCGATCAGATGGTGAAACTCATCGATCCACTCGTCGATGGTCAGGCGGACTACTCGAAAGGCAATCGACTGCTGTACAAGGATTACCGACAAGAGATGTCGAGGTTTCGGTTCTTCGGGAACGCGATTCTGACGTTTCTGACGAAGGTTGCCAGTGGCTACTGGAAGACGATGGACCCACAAAACGGGTATACAGCGATTAGACACCACGCCTTGGCAAACGTCGGTGTTGAGAATATGTACGAATACTATGGCTACTGTAACGACCTTCTCGTCAAATTGAACGCAAAGGGACTACGGGTTGCTGATGTCGCGATCCCTGCCATCTATGGCGAAGAAGCATCCAGTATCAGCTACCCTGCGTACATTCGACGCGTCTCCGGGATGTTGTTGCAGAACTATTTGTGGCGACTGAAAGTCAAGTACTTCGTCTTGGACTTCCACCCTCTCGCGTTGTTCTATCTGTTTGGTGCGGGAACGACGATGCTGGGAATGGCTGGTGGCCTTTGGTCGTTCTATCTGTACTTTTGGGTCGGTGAATCGTTATTCGTTCGGGCCTCTCTCAGTATGATGATGTTCCTCATCGGGAGTCTATTCCTGATGTTTGCGATGCTGTTTGATATGCAAGTAAACGAAGACCACGAAATCCAGATCCATGAGTAAATCCAACGCGACAGTCCTCAGCAAAGCAAACCAGGACGATCAAAAAACGGCCTGTATCACCCTCGATCTGGAGAGTGACTGGTTCGTCGACCAACCGGGTCACTCCTACCGCTCAGTGGAGTATCTCCAGAGCTACATTGAGATGATCAGGCAGGTTGATGTTCCCGTCACAGTATTTGTCAGTGGACGCCTGCTCGAAGATCGGCCCGAAGCCGTCGAACGGCTCCGGAGGGAACTCGATACCGAGTTCCACCTCCATTCGTATGCACACGATCCGGAGATGAAACAGGGGTTTCGAACGGATCTTAAACAGGGTATTGATGCCTACGAGGCGTTTTTCGGCTCTCGTCCGCGGGCATACCGTGCGCCACTTGGCAAGCTCACACCCTCACAGCTAACAATCCTCGACGATGCCGGGTTCGACATTGATTCGAGTGTGTTTCCATCCGTCCGACCGGGAACCTACAATAACCTCGGCGCGCCGATCGAACCGTATCAGCCTCCGGAAACGTCTGACTTAGTAGAGTTTCCAATCGGCGTGATTCCGCGACTTCGAATCCCTGCAGCCCAGAGTTATCTCAAACTCGGTGGCTGGCCGTATCTTCGACTACTCAGCATGGTCGACCTCCCCGATCCGCTCGTCTTTGTCTCCCACCTGCACGATTTTTTCGATTCAGGCGTCAACGAGTATCGGAGTCAGCCAATGAAGGCGATCCAGGAGCGTAACCTCGACGCCTCAACGACGCTGTTCGCGGAATTGATAAGCTGTCTCGATCGGCAAGGATACCGATTTGCAACGATCGCAGATGTGTACGACGACCATATCAACGGTGGCTTACTATGACGGCTGCACAACAGGGGCTTCCCACACAGTCCGAGACGCTATCGCTGCTTAATGAATCCTATAACGGATGGGGGACGTCTGAATATTTCCGCTGGAAGTACGATTTGTACCCAGAGTATGATCCCGAACAACACTGTTTCCACATCAACGTCGACGACAAACTTGCCGCGTTTCGTCGGGCCTTCTACAAGGAAATCGTCGGCTCTTCGCAAAAGAACTCGATATTCGTGCTTGGTGATACAGCTGTCAAGCCAGAGTATCGCGGTCAAGGGCTCTACTCTAGACTCCACGCCAGAACGGTGGAGTTTTGTGACTCTCAAGATGTCGATCGCCTCACGACGTTCAATCGGAAGACCAACACTACCTACGAAGCGAATCTGGGTCGCGGCTGGGACTATCGAGAGCTGCCGCTCAAAATCAGGATTCTCTCCCCCGACGTGGTGCTTCAACGATATGCAGCCCTCGTGATGTCAAATTACCCTGTGCTTACCACTGTCGCAGACCGTGTCGGTGATAGGGTTCATATCACGACCTCGAACGGTCAAGTCCCCTTGGGTGATTTCACACCTGCGGAGGACACAGACAACTCATCCTCACATACTGTAGGCCCATCTGTGTCGGATCAAACTCTTGTGAGACTCATCGACCTCGCATGCAGTGATACCACCATCGAACCTCTGGGCACCCTTCTCAATGGTTGGCTGACCACCCAACAGCGATCCAAACATACCGGCTCTCAGGGGCGCGGAGACGATCACCCCTATCAGGTGTCGTGTAAACAATCAATCTCATCCACAGAGTTCGAGTCGATCGTCGGCTTATACGATTCAGATACCACCTCGTTTCGACGGACACCAGCGGATATCAGACACATCATCCAGTATCCTGACTCAGATATCATTCTTATCAAACAGGACGATGAACTGATCGGCTACACCGTCGTCGGCCCACGGTCGAGGGCTAACGTTCTGGAGGGTCGGGTTCTGGAACTCCGTGTCGAAGACGAAGACGCGTTTGATGTCTTGATCGACGAGATCGAGCGGGTAGCGATTGACCGTGGATTCGACCTAATAATCGTGTTCTCGAAGCAACCGATTGGTGAACTCTGGGCATCGGTCGACCAGCAAGTGATCATGTGGACTGATCTTGACCACTCGAGCCCCCGGCTCGTAGATTCCTGTCAAATTTCCCTCTATGATGTCATGTAACACAAATCCGGAACCGCCGTCTGTGCTGCTTCGAGACCGTTGGGATTGTGCGCGCTACGTGGTGGTAGATTGGTATCGAAGCAGACCAGCCGTCGACACTCCTCGGGACCGACTGAAACTTCGGGATGAGGTGGAAAACGGACCGATCCAGCCTATCACTCTGAGGACAGTTATCGAGACATTCACGAACAACGGAAAACTCAAAATGACCAATAAAACACAGGTAATGCACACTTCGGTTTCAGGCTCACGTGGTTGTGCAAAACTGATAGTCCAGATTATAACAAAAAGATGACCGCTACTGTGTTGGTAACTGACGGTCGATCACTCTCCTCGTTAGCAATCGTTCGATCACTCGGCCAGCTGGGGTGTGATGTACACGTCTGTGATGATTTCAAGCGAAACCTTTCGGCCTTTTCGAAATATGTCTCCGACGTAAAAGTTCACGAGCCGGTTGGTGCCGATCCGACTGCATTCATTGATTGGTTAGTCGCCTGTTGTGAGCGTAGGCAGTACGACCTGATTGTCCCAGTCCGAGACGAGACGACACTCGCCGTTTCTACCCACCGCGAGCGTGTCTCTGGGGTGACCGAAGTCTTCATCGCAGATCCGTCGGCCATCAAGCAACTAATGGATAAAGGACGTTGCATGAAGACCGCCGAGCAACTCGGGATTCCGATCCCTACGACGTACTATCCTGATGAGGATCTCGAATCCGTTCGTGCTAACTCGACATTTCCAGTCTTGATAAAACCACGTGCGGCCTCGGGGGCTCGCGGTATCGTACGCGTCGACGATCCGACTAATCTGGCCCGAAAGTACGAAGCCGTCAATAGGGCTTATCAGAATCCAATCATCCAAGAGTTTGTCGACCATTCAGGTGGCCACTACAGTATCGGGACGCTCTTCGACGAAACAGCCGAACCCGTTGCAACGCACGTCTACAAAGAAACCCGACAGTATCCCTCCTCAGGAGGACCCGCAATCGCCGCCCACACGGTCGAGCGAGAACCCTGGATCGAATCGATGCTCGACCTCCTGCGAACGCATGACTGGAAGGGTCCAGCACATATGGATGTCCTCTATGACCCCGATAGCGAGGAGTACAAACTACTCGAAGTCAATCCTCGTTTCTGGTCGTCGCTCGGATTGACGATCAACTCGGGGGTCGACATTCCACGTCAGTTCTACCAACTGGCCGTCGAAGACGGGACGCCGGAGCATGACAATCAGTATCTTGTGGAGACTAACTACCGCTGGATTCTCCCGAATGAACTCCTGTGGGTGTGGGAACAGGAGAACAAACTCCGAGCCGCACAACAACTGGGGATGATTGATTCGAACACGTGCTGTGCGACACTGTCTCGTGACGATCTCAGGCCGGTATTGGGTGTCGTCGCACAGGCCATCGGGTACCTCCAGGACTCAAATAGACGAAAGAAGATATTCGACAGAGGATGGTCGATCGATCACAGATGAATCGTTCACGCAGCACTGATCGAGCGGCGAGTTTCACTGAACGGTTCGTAGCACGTCGACCGAGTGCCTTTGGTAAACTGTTGATGAGATGTACTGTATTCGTAAAGATACTAAATAAATCAAGGAAGATTATCAGATGAAGATACAAGAAATCGGGTTTTCAGAGTGGGATACCGTGCTGCCGACAACCGGCATCACTGTTTTTCATACCGCTGCTGCACTTCGAGTACTCGATAGACACGCAGTGGGAGAGCTGCGTCTTCTCGGTGGGTTCAAGGGCAGTCAACCGGTGGGGTTGATCCCCGTGTTTGTGCGGGACAAATCAGTTGCCAAATTCGTGTTTTCCCCACCGCTGGGGTTTGGAATTCGACGACTTGGCCCCATACTATTCCCAACTAGTCCCAAACAGTCCAAGCAGGAACAGGTTAACCGAGAGTTTATGAGTGGGGTGCTAGAGGAGCTTGAGGGATCGGTCCCCACACTGTACTTTATATCCTGTAGCACAGCCTACACAGATCCACGACCGTCTCGGTGGGAAGGGCTTGACTTCGAGCCACTATTTACATATCAACTCGATCTCACTGGCCGAACGCGGGATGATCTCCTCGCATCGTTCAGTAAGAGTTTACGCCGAGAGATTCGACACGGTGGTGAAACAGAGCTGTCGGTCGACCGCAGAGGAGTAGACGAAGCCAAACAGGTCTACGAGACGACTCGCAAGCGGTTCGAAGATCAGGGCCTCAATCTTCGAATCTCGTGGGAGTACATGCGTGATCTTCTCTATTCGCTCGATGACCGCGCTCGGGTGTATACTGCTGAAGACCCCGACGGCGACTTTCTTGGTGGGATTACGGTGTTGTACGCAGACGATACTGCATACTTCTGGAAGGGAGGAACACGGAGTAGTTACGACGGTATCAGCGTCAACAGTCTGATTCACTGGCGGATCTTAACTGATATCCTTGAGGATCCTGCACTGGAGTCCGTTGGTCAATATGACCTCTATACCGCAAATAATGAACGACTGACCAGATATAAGAGCAAATTCGGCGGTTCGCTCGAACCATACTACCGGATCGAATCTTCAAGCGTGCCGATGACAGTGGCGAAAGCACTGTATCGGACCGTGTCTTTTAATCCAACACTCTCCAAGTGGGTTTGATAGACCACCTGTGTAGCTTCGTAAAATAGTAAATCCACCTACTATTACACCAAATAATAATTATATCCAAGTAATATATCTGCGATCATATACTGATCAATCTCAGGCCAATCATACACTATTTTGTGTAAATGTCTGGTATTTTATATTTGGGAGGCGATGTTCCCTCTATGTCGGCCACTAGTCGTATTGTCAACGATATTGATTATAGGTCCGGTCGGGTGAACCGATAACTCCCCACGCCGAATCTGATGGCCGGTTGTTGTCCGATCAACTATGGCTGGGCAGACACACCACACTATGACAACCACTCAGACCCCTTCCGACACGCTCCGTGTGCTCCTCATGGCAACGACATTTCCCCGGTGGGAAGACGATACTATGCCAAAATTCATCCATGATCTTTCGAAAGAGCTAGAGACTCAGTCAGTCGACGTATTCGTGCTTGCGCCACATTATCCGGGTGCCGAGCGAAAGGAGACGATGTCAGGTGTGACCGTATACCGATATCCGTACTTTTTCCCGTTCAAATATCAAAAGGTGGCGTTGCAGGGGCACGGCGGTATCATTCCTTCGCTGAAACAGAGTCCGATTGCAATGCTGCAACTGCCGTTGCTGATCGCTTCCCTCACGATACACACCCTCTGGATTTATCACACAGAACGGATCGATTTGATCAATTCACACTGGTTGGTGCCCAACGGCGTGATCGCTGGGGTGTTCGCGACGGTTTTCGGTGTCGACCACGTACTGAGCCTTCACGCACGTGGTGTGCTGTTCGTCGAAAAACTCCCGTTCGGATCGACGATCGGCACCTACGCCTATCGAACGTCGGATGCTATCCTTCCAGTGAGCAGCCACATTCGAGATAATTTCATCGGTATGATAAACGAGTCGACTACCGAGGTCGACAAGTTCCAGATCCAGCCGATGGGAGCCCACAGTACCGACTACGATATCGCTTCCAAGCCTGACTTGCGAGCCGACCGAGATGTCGAAGACACTGTTCGTGGCCTCTTTGTCGGGCGATTGGCCAAAAAGAAGGGAATCCGGTATCTACTTGATGCCATCGATCTTGCACAAGTACCTCCCGACGACTTTCAACTCACGATCGTCGGAACGGGCCCCCTGAAAGATGAGTTGCAGAACTATGCCAGTACGTTAGAACTCAACGATCAGGTCACATTCACTGGATGGGTAAGCCAAGAGGAACTCCACGACCAGTATGTGCTTTCGGATTTCGTCGTCGTTCCCTCCATCGAGACGGCGCAGGGAGATACGGAGGGGATGCCGACTGTGATCTCGGAAGCCTTTGCGGCAGGTAATCCCGTTATCGGGACCGACGTCGGTGGCATCCCGGACGTCGTCGACGATTGTAGCAATGGGTTCATCGTACCACAGAAGCAACCCAGCAAGCTGGTCGCGAAAATGCGGCTCTTAATCGATGACGCCGAACTGCGAGCCGAACTCTCGAACGAGGCGCTTGCAACGGCCGCTGAACTCGACTGGAGCCGGTGTGGCCAGCGGTATGCTCAGACCTTTCGATCGGTATGCTCAGAGAGATCAACCCCCCGCTCTACCACTCCCCCGAGCGTCCAGTCATGAAACTCGGCCTCCTGATCAATGACCTGCAGAATGGTGGTGCCGAACGGTTGGTGACGGATTTGGCCCTCGAATTTTGCCAGACCGATGGGATCGAACCACACATACTCTTGGCCCATCGAGGCGGCGATCTGCTTTCTTCTCTCGCCCCCACAGAGATTCAGGTTCATGGGCTCGACGTCGATATCTCGACGACGACGATCCCACAGGGAGCCCACGCTCTCTCGGAGCAACTGGAGCGTCTCGATATCGACCTCGTACACTCACACCTCTCTTACTCCCACGTTATCGGTCGTTTTGCCTGTGCTCGACAAGGAGTCCCCAACGTCTCGACGTATCACAACGTTCGGGCCCACAAACCGCGCCTCAAACGTCTGGCAGAGCGGACAACAAGATCGCTCTCGGATTGTATTGTGTGTGTCTCGGAAGGAGTCAAACAGTCCTACAGAAATCGTGAGGGTATGGTCGTGATCTACAATGCAATCGATACGGAGGGGTTCCGGACCCGAGTTGAATCGGCTGATACGAGCGCATTGTTGTCTGCACACTCGAACGAGACGACCGTGTTTTTGAACGTCGCTCGCTGCGTCGAGCAGAAGCGACAAGGCGATCTCATACAGGCTTTTGCCGAGTTCGATGCCCCCGACACACATCTCTATATCGTGGGAGACGGGCCGCGTAAACAGCAGTTGGAGACGCTCGTCAGTGAGCAAGAGCTCTCGGATCGAATCACCATAACGGGGTATGTCGACCGAATCGAACCCTACTATGCGATTGCCGACGCGTTCGTGTCCTCCTCGTCGATGGAAGGCCTCCCCTCGACCCATCTCGAAGCGAAGGCCGCCCAGCTCCCGATTATTTCGACGAATATTCCGGGCGTCACAGAGCTCGTCGACCACGGCACAGATGGCTACCTCTGTGCTGTCGAACACCCCCGCGAGATTGCGAACTACATGCGGACGGTCCACACGACCGATACAGGAGCGATGGGGAGACAGGGATTCGAGAGCGTCGACAATGAGTTTTCAATCGGTACCATCGCAACCGAACATGCCGACCTCTATCGGAGGGTAGTCTAACCCCCTATGATTGTTGAAACTGTAGATACGGTGGCTCAAGGCGCACTGCGGACTGTCTCGAAGGTCTCTACCTACGCAACGTACGGACGCCAATACGAGGCCCCGCTGAACCCCACAGAGGTTTTATCAGTCGACCCCAGATCGATCACTACGATACCGGTCGACAAACCCCGGCCGCCTTTGCCGGTCATTTCGGGTGTCAAGGGAGGACAGTGGGATCTAAACACACGTGAGGTAGCCGACGATGTCGTCTATAAGTCGTTCGTCGAACGGTATGAACGGGAAAAACCATGGGAGGAAACAGCATACCACTCGTTCATGTTGGATCGACTCGAAAACACCAGTGGTGAGTGGAAACAGTATCAACAGGTAGCGGACATCCGACAGCGGTATAATCGCTTGGATCAGCTATACCGGACGATCGAACAGGATGGCTATCGGCCGCAACACGAGATTAGCGAGGAACAGTTCGTTGATTTTTCGAACAAATCACGGGGGTTCGAATTCACACTCCCTCCCGAATTCAGAGAGGTTAGTGTCTACGTCTCACGAGATGGTGGATTTATGTGGGCCGCCGGGATGCACCGATTGTGTATCGCACAGTTAGTCGGAGTCGATGCAATCCCCGTTCGGATTCGTCTCAGACACGAACAGTGGCAACAGCATCGTGATGCCGTCTATGCTGGGAACAGGGATCCATCAGGGCATCCGGACCTTCGGCAGAGAGACTGACGGTCTGAACTGTCTCTCGTGATCGGTCAGCCACCACGGTTTCTTGCAGGACTTGGTGTGTCTACTCATCTGAGAAATGAATTCTTCGCGGTCAAGATGGAAGCGGTAGGTCTATTTGACTTAGATTGGTGGGGTGGGGTCAGCTCCTGCGGATTCATTATCGCCACCATCGGCATCATCAGCCGAAGCGTCCCCGTCATCGGTTTCGGATGTTTCATCGTCGTCATTATCCCCGCCATCATCCTCAACGTTGGCCTCAGAGGAGTCATTCTCATCGGGTCCAGGTATTTCTTCAGTGTCGGATTCAGAATCATCTTCGACAGATGGCTCGGAGCCATCATCACCGATTTCTGGAGGTTCTTCGGCATCAGGTTCAGAGGGGTCCCCACTATCGGTCTCTGTAGATTCGGTGCTCGATGTGTCCGTGGACTCCGCTTCGTCCTCGGTCGACGCCGAACTGTCTTCATCGTCGGTGGCATCAGGTTCAATCGGCAAGCCATCAGCAGCTTCGGATGTATCCTCATCGCTGTCATCTGAGGTGTCTGACTCAGTTGTAGTGGTGTCGTCGTCTGCTGAATCAGTTGACTCCTCGTCGGTCGGTGCGGAGGAATTGGGGCCGATTTGTTCGAAATTATCTCCAGTGGTGTTTGAGAAATTGGAGGTGCCAGGGCGGGAGGCATTGGAAGCCCCTGACTCAGTGTCTTGGTCCCCTGGAGTCTGATATAGTTTGAATTGACCGTTTGTGACTACCTTATTGATATCTGGATGATTTTCTAGGTACGCAAAGTCATCGTATGAAAATTTAAACCCGTTATAGAGCTCTGCGTCACGAGCGATATCTGAACCGACCACCCCAACATAGAGCGGGTTCTCGTTCGTATGGATGGATTGATTATCGAAATGTATCGGCGCGGGTCCGATTTCGTCTTCGTGATAATCTATGAGTCTTCGCTCGATCCCGCTGCTAGAGTCGGTCGTCACAGATGCATATCTAAAGGCCGCTGACCGAGCGTACACGATCGGCTGGTCGACATCGTAGTACTCAAACGCCGTATCGTACCCACTTACGTGGCTTTCGGGTACGTGTCCTGAACCTTTGTAGATAAAGCTGGATGAGTGTATGACTGGCATAGACAAAGCCAGACAGCAGACGAAAAAGATGAAAAACACGCTCTGTACGGACCGAGATCCTAGCTTAGATTGAAGAAGAGAATATAATCTCGCCAGACTGAGCGAGCCGAGAATCGTCACCACCACCATAACGAATCCCAGGTGGCGGGCAAACTGATCGGAGATGCCACCGGCAAGGTAAAAAAACACCATCCCAACCACGCCGAGGACGCCAATCGTAAGTGAGAGTTCGAAATAAGGGATGGTACGTTTTGTGCGCTTCACCGACCATCCAATCAGTAATACGTTCACCACGTAGAGACCACAAAATATGCTTGCAATCAAGAATAATTTGACAAATATCTCTCCGACGCTTCCTCCGACAGCGTCGACGGAACTCGCCCGACCTTCTACAGTCTCAATTCCCCGCCCGGTAAAAGAAATAATACGTTCAACAGACAGTTCTAGTTTATTGACGAAGAACTCTCGACCACTCATAAGTAGCCAAAACAGGATTCCAGTGACGAGCGTCGGAAAGTGGTGGTGATTGTGGGTGTTGATAAACTCTGTACTTACCCTCTTGTCGAGAATTATCAAACTAACCGATAGCAGACCCAATAACAAGACGAGATTCGCGGCCTGCTGTGGGTGGAGATAGATATAGAACCAAACTAGTAGCACTATCAGAACAGACGAACGGCTTCGAAGATTTTTGTAATAAAGAATAGTTGCAAAGAGAATTACTGGGAGAAACAACACAGCCTGACTCGTTGGATGTGCTTCAATTCGAACGCCGAGCTGATTTATTGGAAGAAACAACAGTCCAGACAATAAAGCAATATATTTTGCATTCTGTTTGCGGGGTTCAAGTCGTCGGACAGACAAGAAAACGAAGATTGGGAACACCAAGCCGTAAACTACGGCCAACATATACAACATCGTATTTGCACTACCTCCGGTTATGAGGGCCCAGATCGCTGTGCCAACATGAAGTGCAGGATACCGCCATTCGAGGATCTCTCCGGCCTGCAGAATATCCTGTACCGTTCCCCAGTGACTCATTGCATCTGTCGCTCCGACATGATGATACCCTCGAATAATCGGCAACAGTAGCAATGAGGCGACCGCAAATCCACCGAGTGTACCGCCAAGATATTTATTCAAATTTTTAGATAATAGGATGTGCGTCGCTACGACCAGCGAAAGAGCGAAACCGATCCAATAAACCATCGTCGTCTCGGTATAGATTGAGAGTTCGTACCCTGTTGCCGGTGATCTATAAGCTAATAAGATCCCCACAGATAACAAGATGAATGCAACAGAAGAGACGCTATACGTGGCACGGTCGATCTGGTCCATCGTCACCTTGGTGTTTTATTTGGCCCAGTTATCAATCATTTGCCAGATTTTGGAGACAATCGTGACTCGGGTTAGAAGCCACAGGAATCTCTCTCAGAGACGAGCCTCATTGCGACAATATAATCTAAATTTGCAGACGTATTAGAGATGCTGAGAAACTATTAGCATCATGGATCACCGTCTTCACTGTGTATACAGTATCGAATTAGTCACGTTCTTGGGTCGACTACCTACGTGAAAAATGTGACAGTGAGACCATAATATCCGATATCAATGAGTATAACAAATCGAATTAGATACGTTCGCTTGATCACGCTGTGGCTACTCGTTTCCATCTTATTGTTGGTTGTTCTAGATAGGTTCGAACTGGAGCCGTTGGTAGCCCTTTCTGTAATCGGTGTGTTACTGATGACCGAAGTCACTGCCCCAACCCACATCAATCCCCAATGGCGTCAAAGACTCAGCATGGTGCGGCTGCTCAGTATATTGGTATTTGTTGTAGTTGCTTCTCGACGTCTGGTCGAGATCGTAGTTGAGTTGATATGAGTTCCACCGTTCGCCGAGTCGGATCTATCACTGCGTCCTCACGGTATCTGTTTACTCTTCGATTTTCCTCCGTCGACAGATCAGAGACGAATGCTCGGGCCTCTACTCCAAGTCTCGTTACCAGCGAAACGTCGCCGTAAGTGGGTCGTGGTTCGTACTGATCGTTTCCACCGGCGAATCCAACCCAACAGCAAGCGCCACGGCGAACAACGATATGAGTGGATGATCGAACCGAGTGCAGTTTTCATAGAGTGGATCCGAAAACTGGACCTCCATCGTTTGGTGTTCAATATCGATATCAGAACTGAGCGATTGGGCGAGGCCAAACTCTTCGACGACTGCTTCTGCAAGTTGTTGGGACAGTTCCTGTGGTTCGTCTGCGAGTGGCTTATCTAACATACTCAGAACTGAGAAAAATAGGCCCTCGCCCGTGGGGCGGATCGACAATCCGACTATCTCACTCTCGTTTCTCACTACGAAGGATTCGAGGTCCAACCAAGCTATTTCACGAAGTGGTATATCGGACTGTTTCGGGACGTAGAGGCGAACTGCTTGGGTTTTATTTCGGGGTTTTATATTGCTCTGAAAGTCTGTTTCGGTGTCTCTATCTTTCGGATTAGTTTGTGGAACGTACACACGCCGGTCAGACAGATCAAGATCCGCACAAATACCCTCGTAATTCCCCGTGGTGGCAGCATGGATCTGTTCGCCCAAATCTGCGGTGATAAATCGATCTATCCCTAGATAGTAGGTAAGCACACCAGAAAACAAACCAATTCCGCCTAATACGAACAGCACGGCTGTCGCATCCAAAACTACCGCACCAATAGAAAACACAGCGCCGATTCCGATCAAGATCGCCCCAATTGCAGGGTATGGATAGCGTGTGTAGCTGACTGAGTCATCTCGTCGACGTTCGTCGGCGTCCTGTTGGGGGCTATTAGTGTCACGGTGGTTCCAGCTCTCTCCGTCCATCTCTGGGTCGTCTCCATCTTGACGTTGTGAATGTGGATCTGGTCTACTCATATTGGTACTCAACTCACGACTGAACGGCGGATTCGGCTCGAAATTTGATTAATGTGACACGACAATACAAAACTGGACGATACAGTTGGTCAGACATACCCAAGATCCTTTAGACGATCAGTCACTACAGCGTCTTCGACCGCTTCAGGTTCGTACAGAGACTGTTCGGCGTAGATATCTGGTCTCTGTCCCGTCTCTACGGTCAGCCACGGGACGTCGACCAACTGCGGCGTATAGGTCTTAGACGGATGACCCCACTCTGTGATCGGTATCGGACGAGACCGCTCTCCAATCATGTTTCCGTGGTCCGACGTGACAACGACCTTCCCAGAGATGTGTGAAAGCAGCTCCGTGACACTCTCAAGTGCGAGTTCAAGATTACTAATATAGGCGTCGGCGATAGATTCTTTCGTATACTCGATCCTATCGCGCATCTTGAGTCCCCAGATGTCGGTCCCGAAGTCCTCGATTATCCCACGGCCTACCTGCGCCAACTCCGTGCCAATGAACGGGTAGTGAGGCTGGAGATAATGGAAGATGTGTCGTTTATTCGGATACCGTTCGAGGCTTTCTAGGCAGGCTTCGGTCATCTGTGTGGGTCTTACGGTTCCAAGATCAGCATCCCACCGGTCAGAGTTCCAGACGTGATTGATATCGTGGAACTCGACTCCAATCGACTCAAGATGCTTTTCCAGCTGGGGATTGGCCGTGGTATAGACGGTATCGAGATGCTGTTCGCCTGTGAAGTTCCCGTAGAGGAACTCGGATGTATTGGATCCTCTGGAAACCTTTGATTCGACAGTACCGGCAATATCAATCACCGAAGAGAACACATCGTATCGACACGCGTCTAATATGACTAAAATATCCCACTCCTCGTTCATTATTTTAATTCCGTTTATATTGTAATCTGCAGCTACCTTTTTTGTATGGTACTGGCGATTCAGTTCTCGAAGAGCTAAATTTGGATGTCTGAATCCAATTTTGAAATGTTCACTACTGTACATAGTACACGATTTATTTTCGGTAAGCAGTCCCGAGTGGGGCCGTATGTATAGTTATAGGCGCTCTATGCTACATGGTATTCGGTAGTTTCATATTTCTTCTATGGTCTTTAACTGAACTACCACTGTTTTTGAGCAAATCTTAATATGCGTTTTCCAAACTGTCCAATCGTACTGGAGATTCAGACGATTAGTTGGTTGCAGAGTGTGATTTTCTGTGAGAGACATCCTCCGGTAGGCCCCCATCCCACTCGGCGTGGACGACCGCTATCTGTATCGGGATTTGATCAATGTCCAGTATTTTCGCAATCGACAAGCGATGGCGGCCATCCAGCAGCACTAGGTCACCATCTCTTCCAACGGCGACACTGATTTCACGCAGTGTGGGCGGGTAGAAACTCGCGTTTTCGCCTCGGTCAACTGTGAGCTCAGATTGAGGCGTGTATCCGTTTTCTTTGATTGTCTTGTAGAGGTCATCGAGATAGGAACATCGGCTTCGCAAATCTTGCATGGAGCTACACCCGTGCCAGCACGATTCACCGGATCGAATGAGTTGTTTCGCATGCTCCAGTTGCCTCGTTCGATCCCACTCCCATCCCCGTTCAAATCGTTTCTTCAGTGAGTGGTAGATGCGATACTCGTCGAAGTCTTCTGCCTCCGTATCCCACTGGCCGCCGTGTATTTCACCCGAATTGGCGACCGAGAACGACGGCTCAGGAGCAATCAGTTTCTGAATAGTATCGGGGCGGGTATAGTATCTCTGTCGCGGATGTATCTGTTTGTTCTTGAACTGACTCTGATATCTGTACTCGGTAATCATGGTAAAATAGCGCCGGATTAACGGTTGTGAATAAGATAGTACCAGCTGTGATATGTCCAACCTATTTATTTTATTATGGACGGCAAATAGATAGCGTTGTAATTGAAAGAGATTCATTAAGCTACCTCCATACCCCAGTTGTGGGTTCCGATGTTACTTGAAAACAGTCGACGGATAGTTGTATGTATCACTAACTCAAACTTACTGAGAGGTACACAGACTATAAAAAAACATAAATCCATAGAGACGGTTTGTTTTTCTCAGATATATGTCACATTCGCCGCTTCTCCTCATTGGCCTCGATGGTGTCGACTTCCGCTATCTCGATACATTTGCAGAGGTCCTCCCACAGATCGGTGAGCTGAGACGGCACGGGACCGAAGCGCCACTCCAGTCGACCCATCCACCGTGGACCGCAAGTGCTTGGCCGTCGATGTACACTGGTGTCGACCCGAGTCATCATGGTGTATTCGATTTCTTCGATTACGAGGGGACCTATCCAGACGAGGCGACCGTCGTCACTGGACGAGACGTTCACGCACCGTCGATGTGGGAGTATCTGACGCAGCAAGAACTCCGGAGTATCGTCCTGAACGTACCCGTGACACACCCTGCGAATGAACTGGTCGGGATTCAAATCCCGGGCTACCTCGCACCAAGTGACGAACCGGGGTACCCACCGGAAATCCGCGAAGAGTTGGGAGATACCCTCGGCTCCCCATATCGCATTTATTCGGAGTACGAGAACGATGATCGGACCGAAACGAAAATCGAGGGGTACAAATCACTGATCGAAAAACGTGGCATCGCCGCCGCACATCTCCTCGAAACACGTGAGTGGGACTTCGCGTTCGTACAAGTACAGAAGACGGATGCAGTGTTTCACAATTCGTCGTCGACCGAGCATTTCGAAACGATATATCGAACTGCCGATGAACTCGTTGGCCGGCTCATCGAAGCGTCTCCAGAAAACCTGAACGTAATTCTTTGCTCGGACCACGGTATGGGTCCAGTGGGTGGCTACACGGTCTATATTAACGAACTGCTGAAAGAAGCAGGCTACATTGAGACCACCACCGGCAGGACTGCCCGGAGTATCTCGACGGTGAAGGGCGAGGAGTCAACAGAGACGGACGCTCAGGGACCGATTACACAGGTTGTGAGTCTCGGGCGGAAAATGGGGCTAGGGCCCGAACGCGTTTACCAACTCGCCAAACGGTTCGCTGTGTCGGGGCAACTCCGACAGCTCGTGCCTGATTCCCTCGAACAGTCACTCAAACAGGGGGTCGACTGGCGCCAATCGACGGCCTACTGTCGCCGTCCATCCGAACAGGGCATTCGACTCAACGTTCGCGGCAGAGAACCGGAGGGTATCGTCCCGCCAGAGTCCTACGAATCGGTCCGTTCGGAGATCATCGAGTATCTCTCTGACCTCACGACTGACAGTGGTGGGCCGGTGTTCGACTTCGTCTGTCGGCGCGAAGAGATATACGATGGTCCATATACGGAACAGGCCTGTGACATCCTGTTCAAAACCGCCGGGATGAATCACAAGATTTCGACCGCTCTTCCGGGGATACGTATGACCTCTGTCGAAACCCACAACCACAAATCGAACGGGGTCTTCGTTGCCTCAGGCCCGGAAATAAACGCCGAGTGGACTGGCACGCCGCTCTCAGTGGTCGATATTGCGCCGCTGGTGTTTACGCTACTCGAACAACCGATCCCAGAGCGGTTAACCGGTGATGTCCCAAGCGACCTCACGGCACTTGCGAGTTCCCACGAATCCTACGATGTCACGAGTGTCGACGAAGGGGAGTACATTCAGGACCAATCAGAGGTGACAGACCGCCTCCGGGATTTGGGATATCTCTGATCCGCGATCTCTGATGACGGCGTGTCTGTCACCGAACCACCGCAGCGATGCGCTGGGGGTCTACCCATCCGATCGTCGTCGACAGCGCTGCCCACACGACGACGCCAGCGACGACTGCGGTCGTCAGTGTGAGGATACTCACCGTGTACGACAGGATCCCGTACACTGGTAGAGACATCAGAACTGTGATTATCAGTATTTTCGACAGTCGACCCAGTATGTACGTGCCGTTTAAATCGAATTCCAGATGCATGATATAGAGATTGGCAACTGTGTAGATCCCGAACGTAACTACGGTGGCGATGGCGGCTCCGACCACACCAATCCGTGGGATGAGGATAACATTCAGTATCGCGTTCGACACCGATGTCGTGATCTTAATCGCAGCTCTCACTTTGGCTTTCCCCAAATAGTCTAAGCCGTTACTGATCAGCGATGCCACCGCGTGGAGGACTGCATACAGTGCCAGAAGCTGTACGACAGGTGTAGCTCCGATGTATTCGACGCCGAAGACGAACCGCACCATCGGCTCTGCGACCAAGATGAGGCCAGCGGCCGCAGGGATATACAATAGGAGAATGTAGGTGATCGATTCTTCCAGCATGGTTGCCGCTTTGTCGGTATTGCCCTCGGTCTGAAGCGAGCTATAGGTCGGCGAAACGGTAAAGCCGAGAGCCGAGGCCGGTGACTGAAGAAAGCCTGCGACCTGCTTGCCGATCACGTAGAAACTCACCGCTGCCGGATTGAGAAAAAATCCGACCAGTATCGTGTCGACGCGCTTGTCGAGGACATCGGCCGATCGTGTCGCTGTCAGCGGGAGACTGTACTCAGCAATCCGTCGCGGGAGGTTCTCGCCGGGTAAACGCAAGCCAGCACCGTCGCGAATGTATCGGGTGTAAATATAATAACAGCCGACGGCCGCGCCGACGAACGAACTGAGAATATACCCACCGAGGGCACCGAGTGCCCCGAATCCCAACACCACCAGTCCGACCGCAAACACCAATCGACTCCCGCTTTCGATCGCATGTACCGCTGCTGCGGGTTTGATATCCTCTAACCCCTGCAAAATACGGCGGACATACGACGTGTAGGTGGTAAACGCAATATAAAGAATGCCGATCGTAAGGAACGGAACCAAACTGGGCTCGTTCAACACCCCCGAAACGAGCCGTCGAGTCACGAACAAAGACACCCCAACGATAATCGAGGTGATCGTGACATACAGAAACGCTGTGAGAATGATGCCGGGCACCTGACGCTGATCTGTCTCTTTGTATTCGGAGAGGTATCGTGCGCCGGACTTCGAAATCCCGAGTTTGCTAAAGAGGTTCAGTGTTCCCAGTATCGAGAGTGCTAAAAACAGGATTCCATAGGAATCCGGCTGGAGGATTCTCGCCAGCACTATCGCAACCAAGGCGCCAGATACTACCGAAATGGCTTTTGCAATAAACTCGATTTTGAAGCGGTCCCCGATTTGTGCAGCGATGCCCATCCGGCAGTAGATACTGCTGACTGTGTCTAATAATTAATTCGTATCTAAACCGAATAAATTGAAGTATTATATTAAGAAACAATATGTTACAACAGACCACTTACGGCGTGTATCTCATCTATCCCATATCGTTATGCGCGGCATCGACACGTTCGCCATCTTCATACGATGCCATAGCGATCTGAGGAGATTACGATATATGTGGAGTTGTCGACATTCATGTCGTCCCCCGGGGTAGTTTGTGTTATAAAACAGATGAAAAACGGACAACGACTGCGGGGTTAACAGAAGAGAGGTTTCTGTTAGAGCTGACTCCACCCCGAGCCGTCGTGCTGGTAGTTACCCTCGGCAAGGTTACCGCTCCCACCATCACTAATACCACCCGAAGAGTGAATGTTGTTACCGTGAATGAGGTTGTTTTCAGTGTTCGACCCGAGGACAACCGCATCACCCAAATTACCGTCAGGGTCGTGGAACGTGTTGTCGGCGATCACCGAATCTATGAGTTTGTTGAAGTCGAACGCATTGGTGCCGCCATTCCAAGGTGTGGCATACACTGTATTTCCGGTCACCGCGAAGTTAGCGATGCTTCCAGCGCCGCTCTCGACGTGGATCGCTTCGTCGTAACTGCGGAACGCATTCCCGGAAATTTGTGCCGCACCAATACTATCGACACTGTCCTCGACGAGAATCGCCTCTCGACCATCGCCGGGGTGTTCGGAGTTGTCGAAGACGTTATCAGATACGCGAAGGAAATCAACGTCCTCCTGGATACGGACGAAGTAGTAGGCCGTGTCCTGAATGTAGTTGTCTGAGATGTCGATTGTTCCCCATGGACCTTCCCGAGCAATCCATATCCCACCTAGTCTACCTGAATGTTTGATATGGTTTCCACGAATGGTCATGTCGCTTTGCGGTGGGTTACCACGTGCGCGAAGGAAACCACCCTGACGTTTCCCCGATTCCTCATAAGCCCCGAGGAAGACGTTGTTGTAGATCGCGACATCTTTCGCACCGTTGTTTATTGCCACATTATTATTTGCGCTAATGTGATTCCCGATAATCGCCCAGTCGAGAGTCCCCTCGTGAGCGTCGAGATTGGCACCTTGATGCGAGCCGAGACAGACGTTTCCGATTATCAGCGTCTTTCGCGGCATCCCATCGCCATTGCCGCCATAGTTGTGTGCGATATTGTGTCGGCAAGCCCGAATATGGTTGTTCGAGATGAGGGTGTTCGCACAGCCTGCTCGAATTCGGACACCGTACCCCGAGCCGGACTTGTGAATCCCGTCTATCTCACACCCGGTTACTGTGCCGCCATAACACTCGTCAAATGAGACACCGGTCCGTCCCACGTTTTTCAACGTTAGATTACGGTAAGTGACGTTGTGTCCTCGAATGGCATTGGCAAAGCGATAGTTTCCGTCGGGATCGTTTTGCTCGTTCGTGACTGTAAAGCCCTCAAGATGACCGCTGTCGGGTTGGATCTGCGTTACTTGTGCGCCATCGCTGGTGGGATAGTCGAAATAGACGCCCTCCATCAGATAGAGCACGTCGTCACTCGTATCGATGCGGTCGACCAGGTGTTTTTCCGAGTACTGTAAGTCCCCTTCCTTACCTGCGGTGAACGTCTGGTCACGTTCGATATAGATGTGATCTCCCTCGTCAAATTCTGAGGCATCTCCGACGTAGAGTTCGTTATCGCGGGCACTGGCGTCCTCCTCGAGATCTTGGCTCGTTCCCTCCGATCCATTACACACCTCGATGGCGAACCCCATATTGCTGCTTGTTTCGGCGATCGTTATGGTAGCCTCGTAGCCCACCATCCGTTTTCCGTCGCCGAGGGTCACCGTCTCGTCGATTTCGTACTCACCAACGACATTGACCGAGCCACCGGTTGGACAGCTATCGATGCCCGTCTGAAGAACCTCTCTTCCATTGCTACCGCTGGAAATACGCGATCCATCAGCGGTAAAGGCTGCATAGGTCCCGTCTGTTATTTCTCGAACGAAGACGCTGTGAGTAGCTGTCGACTGGATGTCGCCACCCTCGCTGCTTCCTCCGCTTTTGATCGACCCGATACTAGTCCACTGTTCACCGTCGCCCAGATAGACCTCTCCCGTATCAGTGGCGAGATATTTCGACCCGTTCGTCGGGTCGTACTCCTCGAGATTTGATTTGAGGTCGCGAATTTCGATCTCACGGTTTAGTCGCTCAAAGTTTTCGTTCAGTGGGATATGCCAATCCGTCGTGCCTAGTTCCGGTACGTTGTATCTATTACTTGTCATTAATTTAAATTCCTAATTTAGAATTGTTCGCTGAATATCCAGATTCCCCGCCGTATCTGTCACGACGAGAGTCACTTCCAGTTTGTTCCCACGTTCAACCGAGAACGTCTCTGAACCGCTTGCAGTCGAGCCACTTGCTGGCTTTTCTTCCCAATACAGCGTCTGACGGTAATCCGAGACCACAATGGTCACATTTTCAAGTTGACTTTTTGGATCTGAGACCTTCCACTCCACCGATAGATTGGTCTGATCGCCGTTTGGAGAGTCTGTCACCGACAGCAGGTCGGCGGATGGTGGTGCCTCTTCGACAGCTACTGTTTGGAACGTTTTGATCTCGCCATAGACAGTTTCGTCACCACCGTCGGCCACGGCGCGATACTCGTAGCCTGTCGACGGTGAGAGCCCCGAAGCCTGCTGTTCAAACGCACCCCAAGTAGTGAGTAATGCGCCGGTGGTCGCTGACCACTTCTGGGTGTTTACTTCCCGGTACTCCAAGTACGCTCTCATAGACTCGACTCCTTCAACCACCCAGAGAAGTCCTGAAAGGGTTGCAGAGGTCGATTCCGCATCCACCCCTACGGTAAGTATACTTTCTTCAGAATCTTCACCTGTGTCAGCGTCGTTAGTATTGCCGTCGGGACTCTCCTCAACTGGTTGGTCATCAGATGGCTCCTCATTCACTGGCTCATCTATAGGAGGGTCGTCAGTGCCCGGATCGGTGGTTTCAGGATCTGATTCGCTACCATACCCCTCTAATCCGTATGTACCCAGACCATACTCCCCTTCAGTTTGGGCGTTGGCTGAGCGGCTGCCGAAGATAGATGATGCCGCGCCTATTCCAAGAATTCCCAAATACTTCCGCCGACCAATTGCTGTCAGCGTTTGGCAAGACTTCTTCGTTCCACGCTCGTCACTCGGCGGATCAAGCGATTCGTCGCCCGTCTCGCCTAAGTTATGCGAGCACCCGTTTTTCCCATTTTCATCCACACCTGATTGTTCGAAGTATTATTTATATCTCTTTTGAAATTCCCTAAAATATGAGATTAATCTAATATAATAACATACATTAAGTCAGGTGATCTAAAGATCTTATTTTGGACTCTCGTAGATGTGTATAATCGTTATTTAAACCTGTATACTTGTTTTTAACAACTATATCATCAACTCCTACTTCAGTATTTATGTGAGACAAACCAAACAAAATTGATTTCCATACAAAAATACTATCAGTTTAGATACACTGAATTGTAGGATTGAAACGAGATTTCCATTTATAAATCATATTAACTAATTGGACTCTAACATCTGGTCTCCAAACAGCGTGAATGAGTCGGATTACAGTAGCACAAGGAGAAAGTCCACGAGTTTAGCTGTGGGAGGATGTCAGACTCATGTATCGAGTTCGTCGATCGATACTGGCCGCCCATCAAGATAGAATCGGTAATCGGCCGTCCCACCACCTTTTCTGAATGAGACCAGTGTACCGTCAATGTCGTACGCATCTCCGTAGCCTGTATTCCCGGTGAATCCTCTCACAATCTCGTAGTCAGTATCTCTCCACGTCGTCGTGGCATCGTTATCCCAATGTCGCCGTCTATTTTCTCGTTTATCGTGGCGTTCTCGACATCTCCCCTCACAACGAAGTCGTAGTACAGTTCTCCCCGTTCCAGCGTTTCAATACCAAATACACCATCCATCTCACGTTCAATGGTCGTGCGCGGCTCCGGTCTTGTTGGATCGTGAGCCTGTGGGAAGCTGTCGGGTGAAATAGGCTCATTGTCCAGTCGGAGTTCGAAATCACTCCTCCCGCCACCTGTTCGAAGATGTCGAAATCAAAAATTAGCGGTCACCATTATTCCAGTCTGGCTCATCAGCTTGGGCGTTATCGGCTGCCCATCATCAGTGCCCCATCGTCGACCGATTCAGATGGGATGTGTCGACAAAATAGAGGGTGCACAGGAATGTTGCATGTGACGTTCTACGGGGTTAGACTGCGTCGACTACTGGTGACTCCAAATTAACTAAAATAACCGTATGACCCTCCCGATGCATTATCTGGAGCGAGCAGCGAACGTATATATGGAGCAGAAAACCCGAAAAGACACTCTTACTTTCTTCAGCGTCTCGCCCTCCTCACCTGCTGGCTGTGTGGGGGTTGGAGACGAATATACAGATAGTATGGCTACTCTACAGAGATCGTTACATAAGTAAACTGCTCAATGACAAACCAGAACACCACTCACTCCACCGATACGCATATTCTCTCAGATGGTCGCAGCCTTGCGTATACTAGTAGCGGAGATCCGGATGGGTTTCCAGTACTCGCTCATCATGGAACACTGGGTTCTCGCTTGTTTGCGGCGTTATTTTCTGACGTTGCTGCTGATGAGGGAGTCAGACTTATTGTTCCAGATCGACCCGGATACGGACGGTCGGCAACACCACCCAGTGGCTGGACGTGGGAAGATTGGCAGAACGACCTGGCGGAACTTTTGAATTCAGAGTCGATTGATCAAGCTTCAGTTATGGGATTCTCTGGTGGTGGCCCCTTTGCAGTTGCAGCTGCGAACTGTGAGTGGGCGCGTCGACTTGGGGTAGTCAGCACAGTCATCCCCCCATCTGATGCTGGAATTGTACGACTCGCAAAGATTCCGTTTGCAGTACGTGTGCTGTTTCGACTCTCCAACATATTCGCTTCAGTGGCTGGACCGGAAGCAGTTGTGAAACAGTATACTGATCGATCAGTGCCGGAGGCCGTCTCGCAAGCCATTGGTAACGACTTTCATGAGGCTCTTAGCCAAGGGGCAAAAGCAATACAACGAGAAAACCGGTTATTCGCAACAAACTCACTTAGTTGGAGACAGCTATCGATCCCAATTCAGGCTTGGCATGGCACCAAAGACAAGAACACTCCGCTCTCACCAGTCGAAGCCTTCGTTGAGAACACCGGAGGGACCTTGATCACATCCCAGACCGATCATCTCGGTACGTTGCTTGATTCTAAAAGAGATGTACTCAACTGGCTCAGTTGCGACTAAATGATCATTTTTGCGCCAACCGTTTATCGAGAGGTGTCTCGGAGAAAATCACATAATTGAAAGAGACCCAAATCGTGGTTTGACTCTAGCAAATGGTTAGCCTATAGTATACAGTACCAGAACATATGAAACATCAACTGCTTACTCTTGCTGTCGTTGCGTTAGTGATGCTATCAGGATGTGCTGGTATACAGGGTGTGGGCACACCAACAGGAGAAACACCGAATGCGGACCAAACTGACGTAGTGCCCGACAGCATTCCTGGCGTAGCGAATACTACTTTGACAAATACAACAGCTCTTTTAGAGGCAAATGAGGCCCGGATAGCCCAGACTGGAGCACACAGTCGTATCACACAGACCGACTCCGACAGACAGACCGAGTCACTGCTGACAGTCGGGACCGATGGCACTGCCAAACTTTCAACGAGACGAGGATCCAGTGGCAACCAATCCGAAACTATCGACTACTACACCAATAAAACAGGAACCTACGTGCGAAGTCAATCCAACGGTGAGACGAGTTACCGTGTCATTGATCAGGAATACAGGCCACTTGATCGCTTCAGTTCGTCTCTCGAAACCATACTTGCTGCCGGAACGTTCACTGTGTCAAGTGAATCGATCAATTCATCGACTGTCGTGTTGACTGCAGACGAGTTCAGCACTGTCGACCACGATGGATTCTTCAGTGAAACACGTTCATTAGACGGTCGACTAGTTCTCGACCAGCACGGTCAGGTCCAGAATCTCACGATAACCGGACAGAGAGGGGATCAACTCGTGAGTTACAACTACGAGTTACGCCAGCCAGCTGTTGACCATGCGTCCGCACCCGCGTGGATTGCTGATGTTCCGCCGAGTGCATATTTGCATCCTGAACTCTCGATGACCGTCGAGAACGATTCGTACCTTCGTATCCAACACGACAGGGGTGATGCAGTGCCACGCAATGCTAGCCTCGCGTTTTCGGCGAACAACACCAATGGGACCGTCCTCTTCGACTCGGCTTTCGAATCCGGTGAGACGCGCTACGCCTACTTTGCGGCGAGCGACGGATCGCTTCGACTGACAACAGAACAGCCCCTCTCCAACGAGACAACAGCAATACACAGTCCAGCCAGTATTACGATTACAAGCACTGATGGCGTAACACTACACGCAGTGGGTATGGGGTGGGGTTCCGAATCAAGCAGCGAAGCCACAGCCAGTGGGACTAATCGTGGAGACAGTGACTAAGGATGACAGACAGTTCATCTTCCATCTCTCCTCAATTGCGCGCATCGCGGCGTGGGCTCCTTACAGTCGTGGGGACTGCAGCGATGACTGCACTGGCCGGCTGCAGCGGGCTTGCCGGGGATACAGACGCTGCGGAGATAGACGATGGCGACTGGCACTCGTACGGTAAGGGGCCACTGAATAGGAACCGTGTCCCCGGCGGCATACCAGAACCCAGTGAGTACGAGACGCTCACATCGGCTGGCTGGACGTACACGCCGCCTGTAGTTCACAATGATATCGTCTACTTCGCTACCGATAGTCGGGTTGTCGCGGTCGGGATCGATGGCACTGAGCAGTGGTCACGAGATCTCGACAGCGAGGTCTCAGGTGTTCCGGCTCTGGACCCGGACCGCGGTCGTCTCTACGTCCCCACAAGAGTAGTCCAGAGGACCAACAGAGAGTCGACACCAGCGTTCGTAACTACCCTTTCACTGGCTGATGGGAGTGTCATCGGGACGCATCAAATCGGTGGGGACCGAGCATACGGTGTGACCGTCGTCGACGGTGACTTATACGCTCGGAGTGCGACCGCATGTGTTCGACTCGGACCAGATGGCACCGAACGGTGGCGACGAAGGCTTGATCCACTCGTCTACGACGAGTACAACCTCGGCGATAGCACTGCAACACAAGTCGCGCCTGCGGTCACTGAAGACGGCGTCTACATCCCTGATCGGGATGTGCTCGTAAGGATCGACCGCGAAACAGGCAAGGAAAACTGGCGTGTCTCGGTTGATACTCCATATGCGGCCACAGTCGTCGACGACAGTGGTGTCATCCAGACCGGATGGCAAGAAATCGTTGCGGTCGACCACTCGGGGGATGTTCGATGGCGGCGTGATCTCCAGAGCCGCGCTTCCGCAGGGGTTGCTGGCAGCGATATATACGTTGCTGCAGATGACCTTCACGAACTCGACGCGTCGACCGGCCAAACGAACTGGCAGGCCCACCTCCCGGACAGTGCCACTGCCGCACCGGTCGTGACCGACACCGATGTCCTCGTCGCAGCGGGCGATGTCCGCGCATTCCGTCGAACCGTTGGCGACTTGTTCAGTACGGACCGTCTCCGGTGGCGAGAGTCATCAGTCCATGCAGGGGTGTTTTCGTCGCCAGTCGTCGCCGCTGGTCACACATTCGTCGTGGGCCCGTCCGGCCTACAGGCACTCCAACACGGCGAGGACAGCTAAACAGGTCGGGTTCTGCCGTACTGTTCGGTAAAATCGATCTTACAGTCATGGTAGCCCTTTTTGAATTGTATTTGGTTGTTCAGATATGAACCGCTTTTTGCAAACAGAGTATAGTGTGTCGACATGGGTGATCATGGTACTAGCAGTGGCTTTTGCTGGCAGCCTGATCTATGGAGTTATCGTTGGAAATGTATGGGGCCCCATGGCGATCTGGTACGCAGTCGGCGCTGGACTGTTTAAAATTGGATTGGCTCTCGTTGTGGTCTATCTGTTCTATCGCTTTGTCCTCGCAGTCGAGACAATCGCCGAGAAGCTTTGATTTAGATCCTCCGGGGTGGTGAGAATCGTATCGATGGGTGGTCGAACAACGATCAGTCACCGTGGCAGATACGAATTCTCTGTGTCTGAAACTGCTCTTACTGAATTAAGACCTACTGGTTGGAACCCCAGTGTAGGACACTATGTATTCCCAACTGCTACCCCTATTCAATCAGGAGTCGACAACAGCGCGGTCGCCGTGGACAAAACCTCGAACCGTCGACCAAACTGCTGGCTCCGAAACGGGGGTGAGAACGTGATGCACGCACTTTCGACACGCCCGGACCCCGCTCAGGAGTCGGAGTCACCCTCACAAACGATCAGGTTCGACTCCGAACAGTTCACCGACGTACTGGCCGCCATCGGGTCGGACACTGCCCGGTCGATCCTCCTCAGCGTCCGCCAGCAACCGCTGACAGCCTCGGAGATCGCCGACCGCGTCGACACCTCCATACAAAACGCCAGCTACCACCTCGACAGACTCACCCACGCTGGTCTCATCGAAGTCTGTGATACGGTCTACTCCGAGAAAGGCTGTGAAATGAACCTGTACCACGCTGTCGAAACCACACTCCACTTCAAAACAGCTCGCCCGGACGACATAGGCGACCCATAAGTCGACTCGAATACGCTGTCGTAGGTACTGTGTCGCGCCTCGTTGCCATCGGAATCCATCGTCGCAGGATCGTTTCGTCGATGTTTCCCATTCAGAAACAGTAAGCGAGAATTATACGTTGGGATACTGTCGATCCAGATATGGAAATCTCGCTTTCGAGGCGTCGCCTTCTCGGGACCTGTGCAGTGGCGGCCACCGCCGGACTCGCTGGCTGTGCCGATCCGGATGTCGCCATGTTCGTCGACCGAGTGTCGACCGACCGGGCAATCGCCGAGCAGGCGACACTCGGTCCGGACCACTACGAGCGGTATGCGTCGGTGGTCGCTAACGCAACCCGAAACGGGAGCGATCTCCCTCAGAGTGGCCCGGAGGAACGCCCACCGTTTCGGCCCGACCGACCGGTTGTCCACAACGGGAGCGTCTACGACCTCATGTGGGAGTCAACCCCACGAACCGAAACACACACTGAGTACGTCATCTCGCTCACGGCCCACGATGACGACCGCGAGACTGATACTGAATTCGCGTTGCTCCCCGATATCGACCGCGAGCGACTCGACTACTTTCGCTCTCGACTCGCCCGACGTGGGCCTGACGAGGAGCAATCGCTGCCACAGATGGAGATCCAACATCGGTATACTGAGGCCGAACGCAGTGCCTCGGCACTGGTGCCGGAGCCCGAATACGACGTGATCGCCATCGAAGGCTATCCCGTGACTGTCGACGTCAGGTCGACGACGGTCTCCGCGGAGATCTATCGCTACAGTGCGACCGAGCGGGCGTCGACGCTGGCTAACTTCGGTAGCGAGCTCCGAGTCGAGCATAGCTTCGAGCTAACGGGATTGAGTGAGTCCGAAATGGAGTTTTTCGAGACGGTCATCTCAGATGGCTCGTACTATCAGGGGAGCTTGAGCGACGACGAGGAAGCGTTTACGAAGCTCGCAGACCGGCTCGTTGCCCAGCCAGCACTGTTTGTCGAAGACCGTGAGGGCGAGTGGCTCGTCGAGTACGATAGCAACACCTACTGGGTGACAGTCGACTTCGTACGGATGCACGAGTACGCCGACCGATTGAACGAAGTCGACTCGCTGTAGGAGAGCACCCAAGCTGCGGTCGACGTTCCTCCTTGTGTGAGAGAGCGGGCTACTTCCTCTCGGATGATGGTCGCTATTTGTGGGTGGGTGTCGGCGTGGCGGTCACAGTGATACCGCCGTCTTCGATCCTCACTCGAAGCGACTCTCGAACGAGGGCGAACTCCTTACAGTGGTTCCCTTCCGGATCGAAACGAGTCTCGCTGGTCACCAATCCCGCGTCTTCGAGCCGATTGAGGCGGCGGTAGACCGTTGGACGTGAGAACTCCGTGGTTTTGGCCAGTTCCCGGCCAGTCCTCGGCCCGCTGCGAAGCACTGTGAGAATTTTGCATGCGTACTCATCGTCCAGCAAAGTAAGCTGTTCGGGGGGACTACCGCACGTCTGAGAGACGATAGCACCGTCCGTCGACTCGGAGCAGAGATCGTGATCACGTGGGTCTCCGACTGGGTCATCGTGAGTCGTCGACATACTGAGTCCGTCTCTCTCCGGCCCCCTATTCGGAACGGCATTGTATACTGATACTGACCGTTTCCGGAGGCTATCTATATTGACCTCGGCAACACTGGATTCCAGAAACACTCTCAAAGTCGGTGTGGAATCGACTCCGCAAGCGTATGTGGCTGGCCGCCGTGAACGTGACTGAACGCGAGCGTTCGCCGGGCATGGAGTCGACTAAGAGATGGCGAAGTGTCGACTGGACAAGTATCGATAGCTGATTTATCGGCCACAAACGAGGCGATAGCACGCGCTCGTCGTCGTCGTCGGTGTTCGTACTCGTCGACTGCCGCGGCAATCTCAACGGGGCCGTAGGCCAGCGCATCGGCGAGGACCCATGCGTCTTCGAGTCCGAGTGTGGGAGACAGACAGTCGCCGAGAACCGACCCACGGGCTGCTGATCCGACGAGAACGACTCCGTCAGTAGAAACTGTTGTCGGAACCAGCTGTGATGGTCGACTGTACCGAAGGCATTCCTGGTCGAGTTCAGCAAACGGGGATTGTTCCTCGAACAACCGACCGAACCATCGTTCGAGATCGCCGATAGAGAGAGCGGCGGCCGAGGTGACCTCGGCAGTCGAAACGAGGCGTACCTCGTCGACTGGATCAAAAAATACGGCCCGTTGCTCGGTCCACGCCTCGCTGGGCGCTGACGGTATCGGGAGCTCGGTCGGCCATTTGAAGCTCCACATGTGGAGGCCCGTAGTCGTCGACTTCTGGGGTCGACTCTGTAGCAACGAACGGCTGGTCGTCACGACCGCGTCGAACAGTTCCGTGACCGTCCCATCGAACGTCGCTCGAACCCCGCTGTCGACTGGTTCGACCCCAGTCACAACCCGCTCTGTCGTCTGGACGGTATCGAGAATGTACTTCTCGACTAGTTCGGCAAGGCGGTCGGCGTCGATTGCGACCAGCGATGGCCGCGTGTCCTTCTCGGCCGTCCACGTACGGTCGGCTGTGAGACAGCCACGACTGTCGAGTCTGGTGCCGACTTGCTCGACTGGCCGTCGGAGTCCCATTCGTTCGAGCAAGATCAGTCCCGGACGCCAGAGTACTCTGTGCTCCGTCGGTTTCGGTCGACAGTCGACTGTGGCGACCACCGGGTTCAGTCCGGCCTGCTGTAGGAACCCAGCAGTTGCCGCCGCGGCGAGTCCCGTCCCGACGACCAATACGGACCGCTGTCGTCCGACCGGAGACTGTGACATGTGTCGACTGAGCGTGGGCCACCACCCTAAACGGGGACCGCGTGTTTCTGACTCGGAACAGGCCACTGCAACGCCTCGGGCAATATGTATAGCCCATCTCACCGCAGATGGCAATCAGTGTTTCCAGTAGCTTTGGGATAGTAGTGGCTGTTGGTATAGGTGATGACGGCACACCTACACCCCACTACCGAAGAACTATCGGAGACAGCCTTGAGGCCTGACCGCCGACGGTCTCCGTCCGACGATCCAGCCGAACTTCACGAGCAGTCAGCTACAGCCGATGTCGAGAGGATTCTCGACGTGTTGAGCGACGAGTACGCCTGTCGCATTCTCTGTGCACTCGATGAGGAGCCACTGTCGGCCGACGACCTCGTCGCAGAGTGTGACATGTCTCGCCCGACAGTGTACCGACGGCTCGATGACCTCACTGGAGTTGGCATCGTCGACTCCCAGCGGTCCCTGTCACCGGAGGGCCACACCAGACAGGAGTACCACTGTACACTGTCGACAGCCACGTTCCACATCAGTGAGGACGGCGTCGACGGGACCGTCCAACTCACACCCACACGTTCCTAGTTCCCTCTCGGTGCTGTCGTCATCATCCCTTGCCTCCTACTCGTTGTCGAAAAAGAAGTCGAACACTTTCTGTTCAGCGAGTCGAATATGTTTGTTCACCGTCGGTTGGGTAATCCCCAGTCTGTCGGCGACTTCCTCGCCGCTGTTTTCACGTGGCCACTCGAAGTAGCCCATCGCGTGGCCCGTCTCTACAGCCTCGTACTGGCGGTCAGTCAGCCGCTGTTGCAGTTGGCTCCGGATCTCACTCGGTGTCGACGCCGTCTCCCTGTGGTGACGTTTGGCGGTGAGTTCGAGCTGCGGAAACGCCGTCTGCAGTCGCTCGACGATTGTCCGAACGTCAGCCTTCTGTGGCAGTTCGACCAGTAGCGTGACACCGGTGGTCGTCGCTTGGCCACGCCGGAGGACACCGCCGTGCTCAGGAACTAGTGAGCCGAACCACGACGATCCTTCACGCTCGATGACGATCTCGCCGTCTTGGCGTGAGACGACAGTTATCTCTCCCGAAAAGGTCGTCTTCGCGGTGTTGACCACGTTGGTAGGGAGATCACCACACAGCCGGTAGTAAACGCTGACCGACCCATCCTGCCTACGGACTGTTCGTTCGTGGTGGACCTGGCAGGCCGTCTCGCGTGCCAACTGGGCAAAGGGAAGGGCCATCTGTTGGCCTTCGAACTCTAGTTCGACCGTGTCGTCGGACTCAAGTGCACGCTGCCGTTCGATGGCAGTCATCGCATAGCCGATAGATTGGCTGAGCTGTGAGAGGACATCCATCTCACGCTCACCGAACGCACCGGGATCATCCGCGAGGATCGTTAGCACACCATAGGTGATCCCACCGTAGGCCAGCGGCACCGCACAGAGTTCGCTGGCTCCCGATTTGAGCAACAGCTGTCGCCAGTTGCTCCGTCGACCGCTGCCGACGAGGTCGGTGACTACCTGTGACTCACCCGATTGCCACGCTTCGATTGCCGGATGGGGATCGGTCCCATCGTACTCGCCGCCGAGGACCTGGTCGACGTAGTCGCGGTCGATCCCGTCGACCGACCGTGCTGTGAGTCGGTCTGTGCCGACTTCGGCGGCGGCGATCCACGCCCCCGAAAACGGTCCGGTATCAGCTAGCTCCGCACAGACGGCCTCCTGAATCCCCTCCCGTGAGGAGGTGGTCGTAATCGCAGCCTCGACTCGTTGAGTCAGCTCGGCGACTGCATCGAGTCGTTGTGCACGTTCGGTCTGGGCTTCCAGCTCCTTCCGCCGGGATTCTAGCTGTCGTTCGCCTCGCAGTCGGTTGAGTGCAGCCTCCAACGTCGCCGCGAGGATGCTGGCTGCATCGGTGTCGAACGTTTCGCCGGTCCGCCAGACGACGAGGACACCGTTGCCTCCAAGCGGGAACACCAGCAGTTCGTCGCCGGGACCAACAGCCAGCGGTGACTCCTTTGCGCTGAGACGAGCCATCTTTTCACTAACGAAAGAATCCCAAATCAGGCTATCATCGGAGCCGAGCGGAGGGAGTTCAGCCGGGTCAGGGATCGCCCGCCCCGTCGACCGTGGGTCGAGCGTGGCGGTCGCCTCGTTGTACTGGTAAACTGCCGTTGCTGGGAGATCGAAGACGGTCCCAGCGGCCTCGACGGCAAGCCGGCTGGCGTCGACGACACTATCTGCGGTGGTCATTTCCGCAGTCGCGTCGTGGAACGATTCGAGCCGCCGGTGGCGTTTCTTCCGGTCGGTGATATCTCGACTCACAATGACTATTCGCTCTGGCCCGTCGGCCCACTCGATTGGATAGAAGTCCGAGTGGACCCACCGAACAGCTCCATCGGGGCGTTCGATACGGTACTCCATACTGTAGGTATCGGCCGGATCGCCGGCATCGATATCACTCATGAGCCGCTGGATAAAGTCGACGTAGGCCTCGTAGTCTGCTGTGTGGATTGTCCCGAAAAACCCCTCCTCGTGGCTTTCGTGGAGGTCCACGAGGGATTGCCCCCAGATCTCTTCGTATCCGGAGCTCACGAAATCCGGCTCGCTGTCGGTGTCATCCAACTTTGGCACCGGTCCGAGAAAGATCGCCTCATCGATCCGGTCGATGATGGCTTGGAGTCGACGCTGACTCTGCCGTACCTCTTGAGCTCGGTTGAGCCGAGTCAGCGCGGTCTCAGTTCCTTCGGCAAGCGTCTGTGCAACGTCTCGGATAACGTCGTCGGGCTCGGTTGAGACATCACCGCCGACAGCAAGAAGCCCGTGGTCGCCAAGCGGCAACAGGAGCCCCGAAGCGAATGGAACGTAACTAGTTCCGTCGTTACAGCTGTGTTGTTCGATCTCGCCTGCATCGAAGACAGCGTACTCGTCGTCGTTTGGTGACAGTGAGGACACCTCCTCGGCGTCGACTACCTCCGTAGCGGTGGTGGGTTCGAGGCGACCAGAATCATCATCGTGGAGCCAACAGATAGCCATCGAAACCCCGAGTGCCTCTGTGGCAGCCTCAACGGCGACGGAAGCCACTGTCTCGGAATCGTCGGCACGTTGCATCCGTTCTGTGGCTCCCTGAAGCGTTTTAATCGCCTGCTCGTGGCGTCGACGCTCAGTCACATCCGTGTACCAAACGTAGGCATCCGTCGACTCGGGATCATCGTTGAACTGGATTACTTTAAATACAAACTGTCGAATACCATCGGCTGTCAGACGTGGGGCTTCGTGTTCGATAGTCTTGCCCTGTGCGGCCTGTTTACGAAACTGGTCGTGTTGGTCACGTTCGTTCTTGGGGACAACTGCTTCGGCAACTGTCGAGCCGATCACCGTTTCGGGTTCAAACCCGAAGACGTCCTCAAAGGCAGGATTTACCTCTTCAATGACCGGATCGTCGCCTTGGAAATCGAGGCCGAGCACCGGGTCGGGATTGTTTTCGAACAGCACTGACCGCTGGTCGCGCTCACGTTCGAGTGCTCGTTCGCGTTCACGACGATCCGTTACATCAGTATACCACACATAGGCGTACTGCTCACCATCGGCTTCGAACGGCAACCCGCGGAGCAAGAAATCTCTGCGGCCATCGGTGGTCTGTCGACGAACTTCGGCTGCGATGGGCTCCCCGGACAGTGCGCGGTCCCGAAGCTGCTCGTACTTCTCACGGTGCTCGTCGGGGACCATGAGGTCCGAAATCGGACGGTTGGCGATACTCTCAGCGTCGAACCCGAATAGCTCCTCGAAAGAAGCATTGACCTCGGCGATGTGGGGCTGTCCGTCTCGAAGACAGACCGTCATGATCGGGTCCGGCGTGTTCTCAAAGAGTATCGACCGTTTGTCGCGGGCCGCGGCTAGTCGACGTTGTCGCTGTTTTCTCTCAGTAATATCTCGAACGCTCGCAAGCACGGCCTCGGTGTCGCCAACGGTGGCCAGATCCAGATGCACTTCGACCGGGAACGTCTCGCCGCCCTTTGTCTCGCCTTGCCATTCGAAGAGCTGCGAGCCCTCGTCGGTTGTGCGTCTGATCAGCTTTCTGGCCTGCTCGTAGGAGTAGTTCTCGTCAGATGCGACGACGCAGTCGACCGTCTTTCCGACGAGTTCGGCGCGACTGTAGCCGGTCATCTCACAGAACCGCCCGTTGCAGTCGAGGATTTTGCCCGTTTCAGGGGCGTGAACGACGAGTCCATCGGAGACACCCTCGAAGAGGCTCCGATACGTGCTCTCGTTCTCTCGGTCGACATGAGCGTCATCTCGGTCGACGCCGTCCTGCGGATGACCTGACTGGTTGGTCTCGGGAGACGCGTCGACCTCGGGAGCCGGGGTCGGGTCGATAGACTGCTGACTACTGGGTGGAGCGGGGTTATCGATAGCCGCCATCAGCCGGGTCGCCACGAGTGAGGGTCGACGCTCACACAACGACCGCGGAAGATAGTCATCCACACCGGCTTCAATCGCCGTCTCAATAGCTGACTCGAAGGCCTCGGTAACTACCACGACGACCGAAAGCTCCGGCGCTGCGTCGATGATCTCGTCGAGTACCGCCTGCCACGAGTCGACCGTTTGCGTATCGAGAAGCAGACAGTCGGCTTCAATATCTCTAGGCGAAAACGCATCCGGCATCACGGTCGACGCGGCGATCTGCTGGCCGGATTCGCTGGTGGTGCCGTCGAGTTCGACCGCAACATCTTGGTTCCCGATCACGGCAACCCGTAGCTGCTGGTGCGGAGACAACATGCGTAGTTTCAATACTGTAAACTAGAAATTCCGGCAGTAGTATAAATTTCACCCAACCAGTCACGGCACCCCCACGAGAAGCGAGTCGCTACTGATCACTACAATTGGTCGTTGTCCGTACCCAACCGTTTAGTAACTAATCGCTGATCTACCGTCGTGAAGAGACGGTCACTGCTCGGCGCGGTTGGGACGGGGGTCAGTATCGGTATCACTGGCTGCATCGGATTCGGGCCAGCAACCGAGACAGCCGAACAGGAGACACAACTCAGACTGACCGACAGCGAACTGTCAGCGTCGACCCTCCAATCCACGGTCGATGATATCCGTGAGCGGTACGGTCGCGTCGGCGTGTGGGGAACCACTGAGACGGAACCGAACCACGAACTCGGATTTCAGGCCGCGTGGACCGACACGCTCACGCATGAAGCGGGTGGCCGCTCGGACCATCTGATCGCGTTCTACCGTCTCCCACCCGGCCCCGATGGACAGGCCGCAGCGCAGGTATGGCTCTGGAGCGGGTTCGACCCCGAGGCAGCCGGGACCGTGCGTCGCATCGAGACCGGTATTTCGCTTCCGACCGAAACGGGTTCGCTCGGCATCTACTCACCAGCACAAGACATCAGCGCGAGCGATGTCAGCGAGTACGCCATCGAAAGCGGTCGACTTGACACTGCAACGATTGGGGCGACGATGCCGCTTTCCAGCGGACGAATCGGAGTCGACGAGGCAACACAAATCGGATCGGGTGGCGCGTACTACCCGTTTTGGACTGGTGAGATCGATACCATCCAGTCACTGATTGGAACCACCGAGATTCGGTGGCCAGCGGGCACGGATCGACGCGTTGATTGGTCTGTCACCATGGAAACGATGGCATAATTCCGGCGACCGACGAGAAGAGAGACTCGACACAGATCCGAATTGCAAACCGGAACTGTCGACTACTGTTCGGTCTCGGTGAAAGCCTCGACAGCCCACCTCGGAGGGTCAGTGTTCGTCGTTCCGATATCGCCGATCCGAACTCGGTGGGTGATCCGACGCGGTCCCGACCGATAGCGAACCGTTCTCGTCGACCTGATCTCTCGAACGATCCCTGCAGGAGTCACGAGAAGTGTCATCGATGCGTTGGTCGTGACACCAGTATCGGTCAACGAAGCGCTGACTCGATACCACTCCGTTCCGTCTCGTGACACGCGTTCGACAGTCGCATTCGACCGGGTTGTGAGTTCGGCAATCATCCGTCGATGGAGTGCCTGATTCGGCCGTATCGATGTGTTGAGGAAGTCGAGACGACGCTGGCTGACGGTCCCGTTCGTTTCGACTCGCTCGACGGTGGTCCGCCCGTTGCGCCACGTCACCGTTCGGTCGGGAGCTTGCAGATATCGGTCGGGGACCTCACCGGATGCCGTCGTGGAACTCACGACTGAGCCCCGGATCGGACTGCTCGTGTTTATGTTCCACGTCTGGATGGTACTCACGGTGAAAGCCGGATCGACACTTCGCATCGTTCGGTTCGACCGAACGGTAAACGATGTCGACTGTAGAGCCTCGGTATGGGCCTCCACGAGCGCGCTCACGTCGGTGACTCCCGTCTCGGAGAGACCCGGTGGAGCCGTCGAATTCGTCGTGGCTGTACAGCCGCCGAGGGCAAGCAGACAGACCGCAACCACGGCGAACAGGCGATGTCGTCTCATAGAAAGGCCACCTCCGGAAACCCATAGAAGTAGTAGTAGATTTCGGCGACCCCGGAGACGACTAGGAGTCCGCCTGAGAGACGATAGATAGTGTGGGTATGCTGGCTAAGTTGTGTCGCGACCGACGAGCCACCCAGTGCGGACAGTACCGTGAGGACGATCAACACGACACTCATCCCGAGGGCGTAGGCGACTGCCAGTCCGATCCCGAGTGAGGGACCGGCGGCGATCCCCCGAGCCACGACCGCGATAAACAGCGGGGCGGTACAGCCCGCAGCCGCAGCAGCATACAGCACGCCAAAGACAAAGAACCCGCCAATGGAGCGTCGACGCTCAGGAAGCTGGATGTGGACTCGATCCAGTGTCCAGCCGAGAGCCATCGCACCGCCAGCGATAATAAACACCGAGCCAACAACGAGTTCGAGAATCGCGATCTCCGAGAGTGCGCCCGCGCCGAGGATGACTGTGGTTCCCGCCAGTCCGACATAAACAAGAGTCATACCCAGACAGGCCGCGACACTCACGAACAGTGCTCGGGCAAGCGGGTTCTGTACCCGCTTGACGAACCGACCCTCGGAGGACTGCTGGGGATCGGCAGCCGACGAGGCGGTGTCGCTGAGGAAATACGACAGATAGCCCGGCAGTAGCGGAAACGCACAGGGCGCGAAAAAGGTAGCACTCCCGGCCGAAAACGCCAGCGAAAGGAGCGCTACTGAGCCGAGAGCTGTCATGCTGAGTCCTCGATCAGAGGTTCGATCTCCGCTTGCAGGCCCTCGAAATCCCGAACACGGAGACCATGGCCTCCGTCGGTCACCTGCTCACCGTTCCGATCAAACAGGAGATTCGTCGGATAGCTGTTTGCGTTCCATGTCTGGGTCGCCTTCAACGCAGGGTCGGTGACCACCGGCCAAGTTCCGTCGTGTTCGGTCCAGAACGCTTCGATGAGGTCCTCGTCGACCTCCGGGGTGATCGATACCATGTGAAGCGTGTCTGCGTCGTAGGCCGCTCGAAGCCGCCGGAAGTGCGGCATCTCGTCGACACAGGGCTTACACCAAGTGGCGAAGAAGTTCAGAAGCGTCACCGTTCCGTCGGCAATGAGCTCGACCTGACCAGCGGGGAGATCACCGCTCGTGACAACTGATGGCAGTGTCAACGACGACCCGCCGTCCGATCCCGGATTCGGAGACTGATCGCCTGCACAGCCAGCAAGCCCGGTACCGACAGCAGCGCCGATAACACCGAGTAGAGAACGACGTTCTAACCCCGAGTGATCTGCAGTCATCGGTCCGAGAGGACCTCCTGGAGGCCGGTGGGTAAACTCCTGTTCGACTGTATCCGACAGCCGACAGTCGTTGGTGACTGCTGGGATCGTCGTCGATCCGAACAAAGCGCCGTGTTCTGAGTTGTCGTCTCGAACTGCCTCTGATTGTGACGTACTGTCGACTGTCTCATAGTGACAGTGCCGGCGTTTCAGACAGCCGGACACCATTTAGATATCAACGACGTTTTTGATATGGTCAGTGTACGCTAAAAATTGGTTTTTAGTTCCAGTATCAGTTGTGCCTGCGTAACCTCCAGTTGGAAAAAATACACAGCCCAAATGAGTAGCTTCGATCATCTACCGGGATTGGCTGTTCGACTCTTGGCCTCGATCCGAACGCTCATCGGCGAGGAAGAACAGGTAACACAAACCCGTATTTTAGTCTTCACAATCACCAGTATCTCCCCAATTCAACTGAAAGATGCCAGCTCATCGCCGCCCCTCTAGGGGCTTCAGCGAACCACTGGTGATCATCATGCAACGACGAACACTTGTCTTACTCCTTGTGGCAGGCATTGCGATTGCCACCGGTGCCGTGACAGCGGTACCACAGGCGGATAGCACGACAGCAATTGCACAGACCACAGCCGCCGGTAGTTCGGCCAGCGGTGGCGACACCGTAACCGACCCCGCGAACTACACGCGGCTATACATCCAAGATCGATATCAAAACCTCCGGCTCAAACCCGGTGAAAGCGATACTGTCTCGGTCACCGTTGAAAATGGTGAGGACGAAGCAGTCGACCTCTCGCCGCGAATTGCCACGCCACCGACTCGGAGTCAGCCGCCGATCAAATCGGAGTGGGTTTCGATTAATGCTGACGATACCACAGTTGAGGCTGGTGACTCCCAAACCTTCGACGTGACCATCAACATACCAGACGACGCCGAGATCGGCGACTACAGCGGGCAGATCGCGTTCACCGACGAAACTGTACAGTATCCGGGTCGACCACCACAGCCCGTTCATAGCACTGGACTGAGCGTCGATGTCTGGCAGGAGCCAACCGTAGAGATCCAGTCGGACACGCACATCTACACCCAGCTCAAAGCGGGCGAAACGCTCTCCCGTGAGATTACGGTTCGCAACACCGGTGACGAGGCCGTCCCGGTCAACCCACAGCTCTCCGGCGAGACTGCTCATCGGCGCAGGCCTGGTCGCGAGAGCCTCGACCGTTCATGGGTCAGTATCGATGCGCCCAGCGAGATCGCTCCTGGTGAGACAGAGACGGTTTCGATCACCATCTCGCCACCGGCTGACGCCGACCGTGGCGACTACAGCACGTCCATCGATCTTGGCATCAAAGACCCCGCCCGTGCCACCGACCGATCCCATTGGCAGCGAGTCGACGTGAGCTTCCAGCTGTGGACTGAACCGAGCGAGCCATTCGAGACCACGTTCAGTGTCAGCGAGTCGACCACTGATGCAACATTGAAACTCACATCCGGCCACCGTCCACGAGCCAGCAACGCCGACCCCGGAGCCGACTTCGATGTGACCTTCGTTGCCCCCGATGGCCGCGAAATCGACGCCGACCGCGAGCAACTCACCAATACGGGTCACGTCGACCTCGGATCGCGGCGACCGAGAACAACGACAACTGACAAAACGTACGCAACTCGCGGCGGACAAGAGATCTTCACCTACCGGCTGGAAGACCCCAAATCGGGCGAGTGGTCAGTTCGAATTATGCCCGAGAACACAATGGGATTCGAGTACGAACTCAAACGGAACGAAAACCAGTAGTTACCGGGGTTCAGCTCTCCAGCTTTCAGTAGCCAGATCTACGTTAGATGTTGTGCTACTAATGAGCATCCCGCATGACCTATCACAGAGTACCCAACAGCTATCTTCTTGTTGCGATGGGCGATTTTCGCCATTCCGTCGAACTGTTTGCGGCCTGCCCTCAAAGCCGGCGAAGAGCTGATGCTTTCGTCGACTGTGTCAGTTGAGCACACCTATACATTGGTGATATACATACACCATCGTTCTGTCATGGAACGAAAGCAAGATCAGGCCCCGTTCCAGTAGGAAAACCGGCGCCGTCTGGCGATTATACTTCCAAAACCAGTGGGCGCTGCAGGATTTGAACCCGCGGCAGCTTGGTCCGAAGCCAAGTACTCTGTCCAGGCTGAGCTAAGCGCCCGCACTCGATTATTCCGAAGCTCCAATAATAAGGGCGTCGGTCTCGTCGCACC
>Ga0306907_1000097_pt1 | contig 55519 bp, 63 predicted proteins | sample AntRauTorcE11898_FD_190415 | JGI IMG/M metagenome (GOLD analysis project Ga0306907, IMG submission 190415) | Saline lake microbial communities from Rauer Islands, Antarctica - Metagenome Torckler E11 #898 (v2) (version 2) | ecosystem: Environmental > Aquatic > Non-marine Saline and Alkaline >... | reverse complement strand
AGATGGCAGCCGAGATGGCGCGCTACAGGGCCTCGTTGCACGAGGTCGGTAATGGGGTCGCGCAGATCGCCAAGCAGATGACGCAGGCCAACCGGCAGGGGCAGGGGGCTGGCCCGGAGTTCACGGAATTGCGCCTTGCACAGATGCGTGGGCTGGCACGGTTCATTCTGGATTCCGCTGACGAGATCGACCTGCTCCTGCGCCGCCGTCGCGACGCCATGCAGCTCGAGGGCACGTCCGCGCTGAGGGAGTTTGCGCATGCGGCTGAATGATGCCGTTGATGCCGTCACGGGCGAGGTCTTTCGGGACGGCTGGAGCCGCCCGAGGCTCGATGCAGGGGCTGCATGTGGCCAAGCAGACCCAGCTCATGCGCGCGGCTGCGGGGCACCGGCCGGCGGTCTTCAAGGCGATCCGGAGCGGCGGCACGCATACCAAATCGCAGCTCGCAAACCAGCTCGATTACCTCACGACCAAGTCCACCCATATCGTCGACAGCAGCGGGTTCCTCGATGGCAAGGCGAAGCTCGAAGCGGGTGACATCAAGGACCTGACAGAGCGCTTTGCCAAGCGGTGGGATGCGGGGTTCAAGCCGAAGCTTGGCCAGACCACCCATATGCTCATGTCCTACCCCATCGGCACGCGGGGCGAAGATGTCCGCGATATTTCCGAAAGCGTGGCGAAGCGATTCTTTCAGACCGACGAGGGGCATTTCGATTACATCATCGCGGTGCATGAGGACCGCGATCACCCGCATGCGCATCTGGTGCTGAACCGCCGCTCGCAAGAAGGCGAGTTCTTCTTTCTGGGGCGCAACCATCGCTTCAACTATGACGATTTCCGCCTCGCCATGGTCGAGGAGGCGGAAAAGTACGGCGTGCGGTTGGAGGCCACGCGCCGGGTGGATCGCGGGGTCGTGCATTACCCGGCCCGCACAAGCGAGGTCTACGCCGCGAAGGAAGAGGGCCGTGCGCCCCGCGAGCGGGAGCGTGTGGGGCAGGATCTGACCCGGACGCTGGCGGAGATCGCCAACACGAAAACCATCTACCACTCGCTTGCGGCGGAGGCCTCTCGGGAGGCCCGCGAGGATATTGCCGCGGCACTACGCGCGCGCCGGCGGCGGGGTTGTTGCGGTGATGCACGACCTCAACCTCACCGCCATGTTCGCCGATGCCGTCACGATCCTTTCGGAGGGGCGCGTGCTGGCAGCAGGATCGATCGGCGATGTGATGCGCGACGAGGTCCTCAGCCCCGCCTACGGCTGCCAGCTTCGTGTGAACGTGGCACCACCTTTAGGCAGCACATACGTCTTGCCACACACCGCCGTGACCGCCGCAGACCCGACACCAATGGAGCTTGCCGAATGACAACTCAACCAAGCAAGACCCCGCGTCTGCTCACGGTCGCCCGGGCGGTGCGACTCACCCCGAACATGATCCGCGTGACGATGATCGCCCCCGACCTTCAAGATCTGGCCGAGGGCTGCGAAGGCGCGAATTGCAAGATCATGCTTCCGGAGCCGGGTCAGAAGAGGGCGCACTTCGCCGCGCAACTGGACGAGGGTCCGCGCCCCGTGACCCGGACCTATACGGTTCGGCACTATCGCAAGGCCGCATGCGAAATCGACATCGACTTCGTGGACCATGGCGAAGGCGGACCCGGCTCCGCCTGGGCGATAAGAGCTGCGCCGAGCGCCTTTTGCGGCTTTGCCGGTCCGGGGCCTGCGAAGATCGCCGAGTTTCACGCCGACTGGTACCTCTTTGCTGCCGACATGTCCGCCTTGCCTGTCGCCGCCGCGACGCTCGAGGCGATGCCGCGGGACGCCCGCGGCCTGGCGATCTTCGAAATCCTGTCAGAGGCGGACCGATACCCGATCGACGCGCCCGAGGGCATCGTCCAGCATTGGCTGGTCGAGCGAGACCCGACAGTCGGAGCCGACCTGCAGGAGCGCCTGATCCGTGCCATCGACTGGCCGGCAGGACGCGTGCAGACCTGCATCGCTGGCGAGAGCGGGACGATCAAAGCACTGCGCCACTATCTTCATCGCGAGATGGGCGTGGACCGCGGGGATACGTATATCTCGGGTTATTGGAAGCTCGGCCTGATCGAAGACGAGCACCAGACGATGAAGCGTCGTGAGGGTGTCAGTGTTTGACCTCCCGGCCACTCACGACGTGCGAAATCGGTCCAACGAGCGGAAACCTTATCGACTTTGATCCCGAAAATCGAATGAGAGCCATGAATGCCAGACTTGCTTCACGATTCCCTGAAACGGCTCGAAGTCCAGGACTTCGAAGTTCTCCTGGCCGTTGCGGAGACAGGCAGCTTCCGCAAGGCGAGCGCAGTGCTTGGCATCGGCCAGTCCGCGGTCACGCGACGTGTTCAGAAACTCGAGGATGTACTGGGAGTCTCGCTTTTTGAACGCCGCCGAAGCGGTGCTCGATTGACAGGCGCTGGGGCCAGTTTCACGGCCCGCTCTCGCGCCATCGTCGACGATCTGCATGCGGCCATAGGATCGGCGCAGTCAGCCGGCGTGGCAGGGACCGGCCATCTTCAGGTCGGCCTCATCGCGTCGCTCTCGAAAGGTTCGCTCCGCGACGTTGTCACCTCGTTCGTCGACCAGCATCCTGATGTCGATATCTGTTTCACGGAGGCCAACCGACACGACCTCCTGACCCTCCTCAGCCATCGTTCGATCGACGTCGTGATTGCCGCCGGCGAGCCGCAGTCAGAGATCGGAGACGGTCTCGTTCTCGTTCGCGAAGACGTCCACCTTGCAGTCCATAGAGAGAGCGCTTTGGCGCATCGCGACCAACTGTATTGGGGGGACGTTGCTTCGCATGCCTTTGTTGTGAGCGTGCGTGAGCCCGGCCCGGAAATTCACGACTACATCGTTCGGCACGTGAGCGATCTTGGACGCCAAGCGCGTGTTCAGCGTCACAGGTTGGGACGCGAAGGCATCATGAATCTTGTTGGCCTCGGGCTAGGTGTCAGCCTCGTCGCGGATCATTGGCGTGGCGTCCAATATCCGAACGTTGCCTTCGTCCCGATCGGCGACGAGACCGATCGCATCCCCTTCTCGCTGACTTGGCGCCCGGAGAACGACAATCCCGCGCTCCGGCGCTTTATCAGCCTTGCGCGGATCGAGGCGAAGCGGGCCGTGGCGTCTTCCGGGCCTTCGCGAAGGCCCGATCCGTCGTCATGAACCTTGCCAGCATCGGCGCAACGAGCTTTGCTGGCTCATGTTTCTGGCCGGTCTCGCGGGCGAGAGCCTCGGCATAGGCCACCAAATCGCGATGAACCTCCGCCGGCAGGTCGATCGTCAGCTTGACGGGCTTGTCGTCCGGGATTGAACCGAGCTTGAGCTTGGTCATCTTGCCTCTCCATAGGGTTCCAGAACCAAATCGCGGGTCACCACCACCCGGACCGAGAAGCCCGGACGGATGGTGAGCGTCGGAGGAAGGTCGATCTGGCGACGGACGATCTCGTCTCCTGCGCGACCGATGGTATCCTGCGTGCCTTCACGGATCGCCCTGGCGATATCGTCGTCGCTGTCGGCGCCCAGCTCCGCCCCGATATTGAGGACCGTCGCCAGACCGGCGGCGAGGAAGAGCTGGCCCCAATGTTGGTCCACGCCATCCTCGATCCCGGCATATCCGGCCTCGTCTGCGCCGGGTTGCCGTTCGAGGACGATCGAACGGCCGTCGGGCAGGATCAACCTGTTCCAGACGAGCAGCACCCGGTTCTGTCCGAAGGCCACCCGGCTGTCGTACTCGCCGATCAGGCGCGCGCCTTGCGGGATCAGCACAAAGCGGCCCGTCGGGCTATCGTAGACCGGGGCCGTGACCTGCGCCGTGATCTGGCCCGGCAGGTCGGAGCGCAGCCCGGTGACGAGCGCCGCCGGAATCACCGCGCCCGCCTGCAGGATATAGGGCGATGCTGGTGCTTCGAGCCGGTCCAAGCTGACGGTGCGACGATCGGCCGGACGCCCGAGAAAGTCTTCCCGCCGGTCGATGGCATCGCGCGGGCCGGTTGCTGTAGGCGCGGCGGGAAAGACGGAGCGGCCGGTTTGGGATGGCGAGGACGCCAAGGTGCCAGGCCCCGGGCCATCACTTCCCGTTGCGGTGGTCGCTTCCGAGAAAAGATGACTGAGCCGCGCGGCCTCCATCTCCTGCAGTCGCAGCTGTTCGTCCGGGTCGGCGGCGGGTCCATCCGGTCCCCCGACGGACGGCGCGGCAACCGGCAGACCGCGCTCGCGGGCGCTGAGGATCGGACGGCCGAGATCGCCCGGCAAGGGCGGACCCAGCTGCGGGATACCGGCATAGTCGCGCGGGAGGGTCGAGAGGCCGTCGGCCTGCTGGACCCGGTCGGTCGAGTAGAGCTCGGACGGACCGTCGATCGCATCGCGATCCTGAAGCGCCACGATCAGGATCGCGCCAAGACCGAGCCCGCCCACGGTCGCGATGACCACCATGGCCTTACGCGAGAGACGCATCACCCGCGGCGGATCGGGCCGAAGCCGCAGTTCGGCGGCGATGTCCCGCTCGGAATGTGGCGCCTGCGGCTCGACGGTTGCCGCCGGTTCAACGTTTGGCTCGCTCATGACGGACGCCTCCCGTCGATGCGAATGATCCTGACCCGCTGCTGGTCTTCGCCGCCCAGGCGAAGTTCGGCGGCGGCGAAGAGACGGTCGACGATCAGGATGTTGCCGCGGATGCGGGTATTGGCGATCTGGGCTTCGCCATCGGGGCCGAGCACGAAGAGCGGTGGCATCTCGCCCTGGACGATCCCGGGCGGGAAGACGACATAGACCCGCCGTCCGTCGTCGAACACGCTGGCGGGCCGCCAGGGTGGCGTGTCGCCTTGCAGGCCGTAGCGATAGTGCCGCTCGGATGCCGGTGGAATGACGGGACGTGTGACAGCAAGGGTTGCCACCTTCGACACGCTGCGAGGATAGGACCAAGCGACCGACGGCATGTAGGAATCCTCGCGGGCGCGCAGCTCGACGAGATATGTCCGTCGATCGGTGCTGAGGACGAGGTTGGTGACGATGTCGGGCCGTGTCGGCTTGACGAGGATATGGACCCGTTCGTCGCGACCTGCGCCGCTCACCGTGTCGCCGATGATCCAGCGCGCGGTGTCGCCCGCGGCAATCGGTCCGGGTCCGATCAGCGCCTCGCCCGGCTCCAGGGCGATATCCGTGATCCGACCGGGAGCGGCATAGATCTGGTAGAGCGCCCCCTCGCTCCACGGAAAAACCTGGATCGCGTTGTAATAACCCTCCCGGCGCGGTTCGACGCGTGCGGCGGCATTGGCGTTGACGATCCGCGCCTCGGCGCCGGGAGCGTCCTTTTCGCCGCCCCGCGACGGCGTCCAGGGCGGCGGCGTGTGGACGGGTTGCGGCGGTTGCTCGACGACCGGAGAAGGCGGTTCCGGGAGCGCCGGGATATCCGCGTCGTAGGCGATCTCGGGCGGCGTGAACGTGTCGCATGCAGAGAGGGCCGTTGCGGCGAGGAGCAGTGCTGTGAGCGCCTTGGTATTCTTCGTTCTCTGTTTCATTGCGCGGCCTCCCGGGACCAGTCGATGGCGTGGACGAAGATGCCGAGCGGGTTTTTCCGCAGCCGCTCGGCGTCGCGCGGCGGCTGGATCACCAGTGTCAGGATGGCGGTCCAGCGCTCGGTGCCGGCGAGCTGTCCGTTGGCGTAGCGCCGCTCGGACCAGGCGACGCGGAAGCTCGTTTCGGAGGCCCGGATCACGCTGGAGATCTCGATCGAGACCTGGGTCTCACCCAGCTTCTCGAAGGGATCGTCGGTGCGGGCGTAGTCGTTGAGCGCCAGCGCGCCGCGATCGGTGGTGAAGTCGTAGGCGCGCAGCCAGTTCTCGCGCAGGACGATCGGGTCGGCCGGAACCTGGCGGACATTCTCGATGAAGCGGGCCAGATGGAAGGCGATCTGCGGATCGGTGGCCCTGTAGGCGGCACTTGCGGGAGAGACCGCCTGGGCGGCCCCGAGCTTGTCGACCTCGACGACATAGGGAACGATCGTCCCCTGCGTCGATTGCCACACCAGCGTGACGCCAAGCCCGCCGGTCATGGCCAGACAGGCGAAGGCCATGAGACGCCAGTTGCGGGCCTGGACGCGGGCCGAGCCGATGCGCTCGTCCCAGGCCTGCGCGGCCCTCTGGTAGGGCGTGACCGGCTCGGGGGTCTTGGAATAGCGGGTGCTGGGACGCTTGAACATCAGGGTCTCTCCGACAGGCTGACCGACGTGCCGCCGCCGCCATGATCGCCGGAGCGGACGACATGGGCGGCGGTGGCGACGCCGTGGTGAAGGCTCTGCTGGCGCTTCATGCGCCGCGCCCAGGCGGGCGGGCCGTCATTTGCGGGGGTGGGGCTGGCCCCGGCACCCGAGGCTCCGCCGGTCGCGGCAAAACCCGCCCGCGACCCGGACTGGTAGCTGTCCTTCATGGCTCCGGCCATGCGCTTGACCGGGCTCGCCGCCGCGCTGAAGCCGGCCTTTCCGACGCCGGCCATGCCACCCATGACGCCGGACGCACCGCCTCCGGAGGCCCCGCTGCCGAGCCGGTAGGCGGTCGAGGCCCCCCCGGCGACAGAGGCCCCGCCGCGCGCACCGGAAGCGAGTGCACCACCCGCCAACCTCGCGCCTGCGCCTGCGCCCATCACCATGCCGCCGGCGGCGAGGCTGGTCCCCACCGCGGCGCCCGCGCCGAGTTGGGGGCCGCCGGAGACGATGCCGTTGGCGATGCCGGGACCGAAGATGCCGAGGGCCAGCAGCGACAGGGCGGCGAGCACGATGGCCATGGCATCCTCGATGGTCGGCTCGCCCGCAAAGCCGTTGGTGAACTCGCCGAAGATGGTCGAGCCGATGCCGACGATGACGGCGAGGACCAGCACCTTGACGCCCGACGAGACGACGAGACCGAGCACCCTCTCGGCAAGGAACGCGGTCTTATTGAAGAGGCCGAAGGGCACGAGGATGAAGCCCGCCAATGTCGCCAGCTTGAACTCGATCAGCGTGACGAAGAGCTGGATCGCGAGGACGAAGAACGAAAGGACCACGATCGCCCAGGCGAAGAGCAGGATGATGATCTGGATGAAGTTCTCGAAGAAGGACACGAAGCCCAGGAGATCGGCGATCGAGGCGAGGATCGGCCGACCGGCCTCCAGCCCGACCTCGGCGATCCGGCCGGGCTGGAGCAGCTCGCCCGAGCCCATAGCCCCGCCTGCGGCGATAAGTCCCAGCCCGGCGAAGCTCTCGAAGATGATGCGGGCGAGATCGTTCCAGTTGCCGATGATATAGGCGAAGATACCGACGAAGAGCGTCTTCTTGACGAGCCGTGCGATGATGTCGTCATCCGCGCCCCAGGCCCAGAACAGCGCGGCGAGCGTGATGTCTATGACGATGAGCGTGGTGGCGAGGAAGGCGACGTCGCCGCCGAGCAGGCCGAAGCCTGAATCGATATAGGAGGTGAAGACCTCCAGGAACCGGTCGATGACACCGACGCCGCCCATGGCTCAGCCCCCGCCCATTGGGTCGGACGCGTCCAGCCCCAGGAACCGGTCGCGCATCCGGTCCCAGAGTGCCGCACAGTCTGGATCGCCGATGGCAACTTCGGGATCGAGATCGCGGCACCGGGCGAGCGCGTCATGATCGATGGCCTCGAGGGCGTCCGGCCTCGCCCCGAACTCGCCGTCCAGCGCTTTGGACAGTTCGAGGAGCGCCGCCATGACGACGATCGCCCCGAGAGCCCAGGCGACGAGGCGCAGGATCGTCTGGGGACCGGCAGTCATCGGTCAGTGCCCGAACATGCGGACAGTGGTCGGCGTGTAGCCAGAACCATAGTCCAGAAATCGGTCGAGATTTTCCCTTGCTTGGGCCTCGGCGGAAGCGGCGCGGGCTGCCTCCAGCGCCTCTGCCCGGTTCGATGCTGCGATCGTGGCGGTGAGGTCCGCGATCTGCGAGGATTGCAGCGCGAGGAGCTGGTTGCCGGCCTGCGCCGCCTGCAGGGCCCCCGTCGCGCCTTGGCTGCGCGAGACCAGCGCCTGCATCTCGGCGCGCGCACCGTCGATATTGCCGACGACGCCCGCCTGGACCTTCAGCGCGTCCTCGAACCCGGCCACGGAGGTCTGCCAGCGCTCCTGGGCATTGCCGACCATCGCATCGAACCCGCCTATGCCGGCGCCGTCGCCGTACTGGCCCGCAAAGGCGGTTTCGATCTCGCCGACATCGTAGGCAATCCGCTGCGCCTCGCCGAGCAGCTGTTGCGTCCGTTGCACCGAAGCCTGTAGCTCGGCGAGTGAGGAATGCGGCAGGCTCGCGAGGTTTCGGGCCTGGTTGACCAGCATCTGCGCCTCGTTCTGCAGCTGCGCGATCTGGTTGTTGATCTGCTCGAGCGACCTGGCGGCCGTCAGCAGGTTCTCGGCGTGGTTCGTGGGGTCGTAGACGATGCCGCCGAACCCGCCGCCGCCCAAACCAAAGAGCGCGTATGCGGGTGGTGCAGCGAGCGTGGACAGGGTGATCGGCAGCGCGAGCAAGCTGGCTGCGAGAACCGTGCGGTGATGCGAAATACGGGTCATTTTGTGGTCTCCGGTTCGGGGTGAGGGGGACTGGGCGGGGCGGATAGGTCGAGATCGTCAGGGCCGAGCAGGTCCACGGCCCAGTCGAGGCCGCGGCGCGCGAGCCAGGCGGCGGCGAAGCCGTTCCGCCCATGCTCGGCCAGCGTCTCGGCGATGGCGGCCTGGTCGGTCTTCGAGGACGCGGCAGTGAAGGCGAGCGCGACTGGGCCGAGACCCAGCGAGAACAGCCGGTTGCCGCGCCGAGACTGGCAGTAATAGTCCTGCTTCGGCGTCGCCCGCGCGACGATCTCGATCTGCCGGTCGTTCAGCCCGAAGCGGCGGTAGATCGCGGCGATCTGCGGCTCGAAAGCCCGTTCGTTCGGCAAGTAGATCCGGGTCGGACAGCTCTCGACGATGGCGGGGGCGATGCTGGATCCGTCGATATCGGCCAGCGACTGGGTCGCAAAGATGACGGACGCGTTCTTCTTGCGAAGCGTCTTCAGCCATTCGCGGAGTTGGCCGCCGAAGGTGGTGTCATCCAATGCCAGCCAACCCTCGTCGACGATGACGAGGCTCGGCCGCCCGTCGAGTCGGCCCTCGATGCGGTGAAAGAGATAGGCGAGAACGGCTGGCGTCGCGGCGGAGCCGATCAGCCCCTCGGTCTCGAACGCCTGGACATCCGCCGTACCGAGCGCCTCGCTTTCGGCGTCAAGCAGCCGTCCGAATGGTCCGCCGAGGCAGAACGGCGCCAGCGCGCGCTTGAGGTCGTTCGATTGGAGAAGCACCGACAGGCCGGTGAGCGTGCGTTCCCCGGCGGGGGCTGAGGCCAGCGAGGTCAGCGCCGACCAGAGATGATCGCGCGCCACGGGATCGACCGCGACACCCTCGCGGGCCAGAAGCCCGGCGAGCCAGTCCTGCGCCCAGGCGCGCTCCGCCGCACTGTCGATCCGGGCCAACGGTTGCAATTGCACTGCTGCCTCGTCCTCAGAGAGCGCACCGGACAAATCCTCCCAGTCGCCCCCCATCGCCAGGGTCGCGCAGCGGATCGAGCCGCCGAAATCGAAGGCGAAGACCTGGGCGCCCTCGTAGCGTCGGAATTGCAGCGCCATCAGCGCCAGCAGTACCGACTTGCCGGACCCGGTCGGCCCGACCACCAGCGTGTGGCCGACATCGCCGACATGGGTGGAGAAGCGGAACGGCGTCGATCCTTCCGTCTCGGCGTAAAAAAGCGGCGGGCCGTCCAGATGGTCGTTGCGCGCCGGTCCCGCCCAGACCGCCGAGATCGGAATCATGTGCGCGAGGTTCAGCGTCGAGACCGGCGGCTGGCGGACATTGGCGTAGAGATGACCGGGGAGCGAGCCGAGCCAGGCCTCCACCGCGTTCAGCGTCTCGGCCATGCAGGTGAAGTCGCGGCCCTGTACGAGTTTCTCGACCGCCTTCAGCCTGGCATCGGCCACGTGCGCGTCCTCGTCCCAGACCGTCACGGTCGCGGTGACATAGGCCGCGCCGACGATGTCGGAGCCCAGCTCCTGCAGCGCCTCGTCGGCATCAAGCGCCTTGTTGGCGGCGTCGCTGTCGAGAAGCACGCTCGCCTCGCTGGTCATCACCTCTTTCAGTATCGCCGCGACCGACTTGCGCTTGGCGAACCATTGCCGCCGGATGCGGGTGAAGAGCCGGGCCGCGTCGGTCTTGTCGAGGCAGAGCGCGCGGGTGGCCCAGCGATATTCGAAGGCCAACCCGTTCAACTCGTCGAGCAGGCCGGGCCAGGTCGCGGTCGGAAAGCCGATGAGCGTGAGCGTGCGCAGATGCGCCCCACCGAGCCGGGGGGCCAGCCCGCCGACGAGGGCGCTGTCGGCCAGCAGCGCATCGAGATGCATCGGCGTCTCGGGAACGCGCACGCGCTGCCGCCGGGGCGAGACCGTCGAATGGAGATAGGTCAGGGTTTCCGCGTCCGAGAGCCAAGCCGCCTCGGGCATGAACCCGTCGAGGAGATCGAGGAGCCGGTCGGTCCGTGCGGCGAAGCTGGCCAGATGCTCGCGCGGGTTTGTGCCCCTCGTTGGCGCATCCTCGTAGAACCAGCGCCCGGCGCGGCCGACATCGTCGGCGGGCGGCATCCAGGCCAGCGTCAGGAAATAGGCACTCTCGTAGTGGGCCGCGTTGGGCGATCCCTCATGGTCGTCACCCTCGAACTGGGCGCGCCGCTCGGCATCGACCAGCGCCGAGACCGGATCGGGAAAAATGCTGAGCGGATAGTCTCGCGCGGGCACGCGCTGCGCCTCGACGAAGACCGCCCAGCTGGAGCCGAGGCGGCGCAAGGCGTTGTTGAGACGCGCGGAGGTCGCCACCAGTTCGGCGGGCGTCGCCGAGTCCAGATCCGGCCCGCGAAACCGCGCCGTGCGTTGAAGGGAGCCGTCCTTGTTGAGCACGACGCCCGGGGCGACGAGGGCCGCCCAGGGCAGGAAGTCGGCCAGGAGCGCAGCCTTGGAGCGATATTCTGCGAGGCGCATCATCGCATCACACTCCGAACCAGGAGGGATAGCGCAGATGTCGCCGGGCGACGTCGGCGATCTGCGGGTCGCGCCGCGCCGCCCAAACGGCCAGCAGATGGCCGACGAGCCAGAGCGCCAGCCCGACGAGCCAGAGCCGCAGGCCGAGCCCGATCGCCGCGGCGAGCGTGCCGTTGGCGATGGCGATGGCCCGCGGCGCGCCGCCCATCAGGATCGGCTCGGTCAGCGCGTGGTGGACCGGGGCGGTGAAGCCTGGGATGTCGCCTGCAGCCTCCATCAGACCAGCGCCCCGCCGCCGAAGGAAAAGAAGGTCAGAAAGAAGCTGGAGGCGGCGAAGGCGATCGTGAGGCCGAAGACGATCTGGATCAGTCGCCGAAACCCGCCCGACGTGTCGCCGAAGGCGAGCGTCAGGCCGGTGACGATGATCACCATCACCGCGATGATCTTGGCAACCGGGCCCTCGATCGATTCCAGGATCGACTGCAGCGGTGCTTCCCAGGGCATGCCGGAGCCTGCCGCATGGGCAGGATCGCCGACGAGGAGCGAGAGCGCGATGGCTCCGGCGGCGTAGCTCCAGCGCGAGGGCATATAAGGTGCTTGGGTCACGAGAGGTCTCCTTTTGGGGCGTTTTGAAGAGATGTGAGGGCGTAGTCGCCGGAGGCGTTCAGCCCGTCGACGCGGGCGAGTTCCGAGAGGCGGCGGGCCGCGCCGCGCCCGGACAGGACGGCGATGATGTCGATGGTCTCGGCGATCAGGGCGCGCGGGACGGTGACAACGGCTTCCTGGATCAGCTGCTCGAGGCGGCGTAGCGCGCCGATGGCCGAGCCCGCATGGATCGTGCCGATCCCGCCCGGATGCCCGGTGCCCCAGGCCTTCAGGAGATCGAGTGCCTCGGGTCCGCGCACCTCGCCGATCGGGATGCGGTCCGGACGCAGCCGCAGCGACGAGCGGACGAGATCGGAGAGTGTCGCGACGCCGTCCTTGGTGCGCAAGGCCACCAGGTTCGGCGTCAGGCATTGCAACTCGCGCGTATCCTCGATCAGGACGACGCGGTCGGTGGTCTTGGCCACCTCGGCGAGCAGCGCGTTTGTGAGCGTCGTCTTGCCGGTCGAGGTTCCGCCGGCCACGAGGATGTTGGCGCGGTCGGTAACTGCGTCACGAAGGACCGCGGCGGCCTCCGCCTCCATGATCCGGGCGCCGACGTAGTCATTGAGCGTGAACACCGCCACGGCGGGCTTGCGGATCGCGAAGGCCGGGGCTGCGACGACCGGCGGCAACAGGCCTTCGAACCGCTCGCCCGTCCCGGGCAGCTCGGCCGAAACACGTGGCGCTCCGGCATGGACCTCGGCTCCGACATGGTGCGCGACGAGACGGACGATGCGCTCGCCGTCGGCTGGCGACAGTCGCTCCCCGGTATCGGCGAGCCCTGTGCTGAGCCGATCCACCCAGAGACGGCCGTCGGGGTTCAGCATCACCTCGACGACGGACGAGTCCTCGAGCCAACCCGCGACGTCCGGTCCGAGCGCGGTCTTGAGCATGCGTGCGCCGCGGGCAAGGGTGGCGGATTGGAGGGAGGTGATGGTCATGGCCGGTCCCGTGGTTGATTACGGGACCGAGCAAGAAGACCGTTATCCGGGCTTCGGCAACAGCATTGAAGGCGTCGTAGCGGTGCGGCGTGGAACGGCAGGTCTAACGGATAACAGGCTCACGATTGGCTGCTCGACGACGAGCAATCCCAAGGAGAAAATTCATCGCTCGAATACGGCGAGCGAATCAGGCGAGCGATCTTTGCGTTGGCTCGTCATGTTTGAGAAGCGGGCATTCGCTGCGCCGCGCCTGAACTGGCGCTGTTCGGACTAAGTGAGCCTTCGCTGCGCCCGGCATGAAGGTCTGTTTCAACCGGACATACTCATTTCTGACGCCCGCCATCAATCATTCCGCCGGTTGTGTGGCGGCCTGTTCGCTTTCAGGCTCTGCTGCCTCAACCCGTTGGCGCGATGTCGTGTTCGTCACCTGCAATCTTCGCAGGAAAGCCGCGATGAATATCGCTGTCAGGATCAGCACAATGGTCGGCGCAGACGCGCTGTCGAGAAAGAAGCTGGCATAGGTGCCCAGCAACATCGATGCGACACAGACCGAAACCGACACGATCAGCATTGGTCCGAAACTGCGCACGGTCAAAAACGCGATGGCCCCCGGTGTGACCAGCAGCGCCACGGCCAGAATAAGGCCAGTCGCCGACAGTGTTGCCACGATGGCCAGCGAAAGCACGGTCAAAAGACCATAATGCAACCATTCAACGCGCAGGCCACTTGCCTTTGCCTGCGCCGGATCGAAGGAATGCAGTAGCAAATCCTTCCATTTCAGGATCAGGAACGCGCAGACCCCAAGCGAGATCAGTCCCGCCGTCCACAAATCCTCCGGCCCGATGCCCAGCATGTTACCGAAGAGGACGTGGTCCAGATGCTCATTGGTGGTGATCGAAGTATACATGATGATCCCGATCCCGAACATGCCCGAGAAGACCACCCCCATGACGGTGTCCTGCTTGACCCGGCTGTTGTTCGACAGGAACCCGGTGCCCACGGCACAGAGCATACCTGCGGCGAAGGCGCCCAGGATCAGAGGCAGGCCGGTCATCCAGGCCAGCACGACACCGGGCAGCACCGCATGGCTCACGGCGTCGCCCATCAGCGCCCAGCCCTTCAGGACCAGGAAGCATGACAGCAGCGCCGTTGGCGGGGCCACCATCAGGCAAATCCAGAAGGCGTTCTGCATGAACGGAAACTGGAACGGGTATAGCAGGGTTTCGATGATCATTGCACGATCTCCTCGCCGGTGGTGTTCGTGTCACGGGGTCGGGACAGTACAGCAGCCGCCTTGCGACGTGCGGCCAACATCCCGTGTTTCGGCGCGAAGACGAAGGCCGTCAGGAAGATCAGCGTCTGCAACGTCACGATGACGCCGCCCGTCGCGCCATCGAGGAAATAGCTCGCATAGGCACCGACAAAGCTGGTCAAGGTGCCGATCAGCACCGACAGAACGATCAACCGCGGGAACCGATCGCAGAGCAGATAGGCCGTGGCCCCCGGCGTCACGACAAGGGCGATCACCAGAAATGCGCCCACCGTCATCATTGCCGCCACGACCGCCGCCGACAGCAATACGAAGAAGACCGCGCGCAGCAATTCGGGGTTCAGCCCGATGGACCGCGCGTGGTTTTCGTCGAAGAAGACGACCATCATGTCCTTCCATTTCAGCAGCAGCACGCCCAGCGACACAAAGCCGATGATCGCGAGTTGCAGCGTATCTTCGGGTGTGATCGCGAGGATATTGCCGAGGATGATCGTCTGGATGTTGACGGCCATGGGCGACAGCGACACCATGAACAAGCCCAGCCCAAAGAACGAGGTGAAGATGATGCCGATGATGACGTCGATCTTCAGCCCAGACCGCCCCGACAGGAACAGCATCGCCCCCGCCGCTAGCCCGCCCGCGATGAACGCCCCAAGTGCGAAGGGAAGTCCCAGGATATAGGCTCCCGCCACACCCGGTACGACCGAATGGCTCAGCGCGTCGCCAATCAGCGACCAGCCCTTCAGCATTAGATAGCACGACAGGAATGCGCAGACACCGCCGACAAGCGATGATACCCACATGGCGTTCCACATATAGCCGTAGCCGAACGGCTCGATCAGCGTTTCGATCATGACTTGTCCTTACGCTTCTGGGCACGCTCGCCGTAGTGGACGAAGGGGCGTTCGTCGTCGGTGATGATGCTGACCTCGCGCGGATCGTCATCGTCGTGCAGCTGTTCACCACCCAGATTGAAATGCCGCAACACGCCGCCGAACGCTTCCTTGAGGTTGTCGCGCGTGAAGGTGGTCTCGGTGGGGCCGTACGCCAGAACGGTGCCCTTGATCAGAACGGTGCGATCGCAGAAATCCGGGACCGACCCCAGATTGTGGGTCGAAACCAGCATCACCCGGCCTTCGTCACGCAATTCGCGCAGCAGGTCTGTGATCTGGTCTTCGGTCTTGACGTCCACGCCGCTGAACGGTTCGTCCAGAAGGATGACGCGCCCGTCCTGCGCCAGCGCGCGTGCCAAGAACACCCGCTTGCGCTGCCCGCCCGACAGCTCACCGATTTGGCGGTGACGGAAATCTGCCATGTTCACGCGGTCCAGTGCCTCGGCAACCGCTTCGTGATCACCCCGTTTTGCACGGCGCAGGAAACCCATATGGCCATAGCGCCCCATCATCACTACGTCTTCGACCAACACCGGAAAAGCCCAATCGACCTCTTCGGATTGGGGCACGTAGGCAACAAGGTTTTCGCGCAGGGCTTCTTTTACGGTTTTGCCCAGAAGGCGAATTTCGCCCCGCGCTGCCGGGACGAAGCCCATGATCGCCTTGAACAGCGTCGACTTGCCCGCGCCGTTGACGCCCACCAGCGCGGTGATAGTGCCGGTCGGGATCGCGAAGCTGGCGTCGTGCAGCGCGGTGTGGCCGTTGCGGTAGGTGACCGTCACGTCGCGGACGGAAATGCCCGCCCCTTCGTCCTCTCGCGGGGCAGATGTATCGGACAAGGGCCGTTCCTTAGGTGCATCGAGCAAATCCTGCTCCTTTCGTGTCATTTTATGCGGGGCCGCCAGACTTAGATTGACCTCCGCGGCTTGCGGGCCGCGGAGGCTGAAGGGATCGAATGTTGGCAAGGCTCAGTTCATGTTCGTTGCCATTCCGTCGGCGACGGTCTCCGACGTCACGCGCAGCAGATCGAGATAGGTCGGTACCTCACCATCGGCTTCGGTCAGGCTGTCCACGTAAAGAACGCCACCGTAGGTTGAGCCGGTCTCGCGGGCGACCTGCTCGGCCGGAGCTGTGTTGACCGTGCTTTCGCAGAACACGACGGGGATGTCGTTCTCCCGCACGCCGTCGATGACCTTGCGCACCTGCTGCGGCGTGCCGATCTGGTCGGCGTTCATCGGCCACAGATACAGCTCCTTCATACCGAAATCGCGGGCGAGATAGCTGAACGCGCCTTCGCAGGTGACAAGCCAGCGATCCTCGGCCGGGATCTGGGCGATCCGGTCGCGCAGCGGCAGAATCGTGTCGGTGATCTCGGTTTTGTAGGTCTCGGCGTTCGCCATGTAGGTCTCGGCATTGTCCGGATCGTACTCGGCGAAGGCCGCCGCGATATTGTCGACGTAGATCAGCGCGTTATCCAGACCCATCCAGGCGTGGGGATTGGCCTGACCTTCGTACGAGCCTTCGGCGATCGAAATCGGCTCGATGCCGTCGGTTAGTGTCACGGACGGGATGTCGCCCAGATTGGCCAGGAACTGTTCGAACCACAGCTCCAGATTAAGGCCGTTCCACAGGATCAGGTCGGCATCACTGGCGCGAACGATGTCCTGCGGAGTCGGCGCATAGCCATGAATTTCCGCGCCGGGCTTGGTGATCGACACGACCTCGGCAGCGTCCCCGGCGACGTTTTGCGCCATGTCGGCCAGCACGGTGAAGGTCGTGACGGCCTTGAACTTTTCGTCGTCCTGGGCGTGGGCCCCGGCGGCAAACAATGTGGCCATCGCCGTGGCGGTAATCAGTTGGGTTGGGAATCGGTTCATCGTTGGTCTCCGGTTGTTACTGTCATCTCAGCGCAACTGCGAAGCAATCGCAAGTAACTTGGTAGTGCGATGCACTCGCAGGAGTCAAGGTTAATGAGAATGAGTTGCAAAATATTGCCAACAGACCCGGCGTGCGGTACGCTGGAGCTTCAACGGAATCCAAAGCGATGGACGAATATGACTGAGTATATGGAGATTTTACGAGAAGCCGGGCTGCGGGTCACGCAACAGCGGATGTCGATCATCGCCATCCTGACGGCTTCCAATGATCACCCAAGTGCCGACGATGTGTACTCAAAGGCGCGCCTTCTCGACGAAACCGTGTCGGTCGCGACCGTTTACCGCACTCTGGCTGTGCTGGAATCAGCGGGCATGATCCGCAAACTCTCTTTCGAGGACGCGCCCGCGCGCTTCGAGATGATGCCGCAAAGCGATCATGACCACCTAATCGATGTCGACACCGGCGAGTTGATCGAAATTCCAAGCGGCGAGATCGATAGCCTTCGCAACAGGCTCGCCGCCGATCTGGGCTACGAGATCGTCAGTCAACACACGATCCTGCGCGGGCGTCGGAAAGCATAGATACTCTCGATAATTCCGAGGTGAACCCGACTGGACATGCCGGGTGAAACGGTTCCGCAGTCACAGTAGGGTCAATCTCGATTTCTGGAACGTGGCCGAGGGCGGTGCTAAACGCTGTTGAAACGCATCGTGCTATCCTGGCACCGAACAGACCGGACATTCGATCATCGTGCAGCGTCGCTCGTTCTGGGCTCTCAGCGTGAAATAGCTGCGGGCTGGCCGAACGGCCACTTGGGCAACTCGCGGAAGGAGTCGTCCACGTCTACCACTCGGTCGACAAGTCACCGGGGGATTGCAAGTCCTCCGATACTTCCTTCGTCAGCGTATTGCCCCTCGCCAACCGGCGTCCAAGTGCCTCGACGAACCCCTCGTAGCGCTCCCTCCCCTTCGCGTTCGCTGCGTCGCGCATCGCGTCGGGCAGCGGCGGCGTGGTGGTCAGCCAGAACTTGACAAAAAGCGCCAGCGCCTCGCCGGCGATGGTCTGGTCGCGCTCGAGACGCTCGATGGCGCGGGTCAGCCGGTCGAGTCGGCGCACCACAGCGGCCTCGCGCTGGTCCGCTGCATCCGGCGAAAGGAAGGCGGCGAGGGCCGCCTCGACGATCTGCGACTTCGAGATACTGCGGCGCGCGGCGAGCGCCTCCAATTCCGATGACAAAGCCGCGTCGAAATACACGTTCAATCGGTCTTTTTTCATTGGGCCTTCCTCATTTCGGCTTCTTCACAGCTCGATCCCGTCATCGGGATCGAGCGCCACCTGACGCGCGACGGCCCGGAACTGGCTTTTTTGCATTGCCTTTGCGCGCTGCGCATCGTCATCAGGCTCGTCGTCGAGGTCGGCGAACTCCTCACGCGCCGGTGCCGGCTCGGGCGCGATCTCCTCATGCTCGGGAAGCTCCGGCTCGCGGCGGACGCCGCCATCGCTATCCTCGTCCTCGGTGGCCTTCGCGGAGGGCGGAACCGGGGATGCGATCGGGGACCGTTCGCTCCAGTCATCGCCGCCCGCAGGTTCGGATCGAGCCGGTACGTTCTTCACCAGCACCGGCGGCGAGAGAATACGCGCGTTCAGTTGCATATCCTCGTAGTAGCGCGCCTTCTGCGCCCGGATCGGCGGTGCGCCGGAGATCAGCACGACCTCGTCCGAAGATGGCAGCTGCATCATCTCGCCGGGCGTCAGCAGCGGACGTGCCGTCTCCTGCCGCGAGACCATCAGATGCCCCAGCCAGGGCGAGAGGCGATGCCCCGCATAGTTCTTCATCGCCCGCATTTCGGTCGCGGTGCCGAGCGCGTCGGAGACACGCTTCGCCGTGCGTTCGTCATTGGTCGCGAAGGCGACGCGGACATGGCAATTGTCGAGGATGGCGTTGCTCTGGCCGTAGGCCTTCTCGATCTGGTTCAGCGACTGCGCGATCAGGAAGGCCTTGATGCCGTAGCCCGCCATGAAGGCGAGCTGGCTCTCGAAGAAGTCGAGCCGCCCGAGCGCCGGGAACTCGTCGAGCATCAGCAGCAAGCGGTGGCGGCGACTCTCAGCGTTCAGCTTCTCGGTCAGCCGTCGGCCAACCTGGTTGAGGACCAGCCGGATGAGCGGCTTGGTGCGCGAGATGTCCGAGGGCGGGACGACGAGGTAGAGCGACACCGGCCGGTCGCCGGAGACCAGGTCGTCGATGTGCCAGTCGCAGCGACGCGTCACCCGGGCCACGACCGGATCGCGGTAGAGGCCGAGGAAGCTCATTGCGGTGGACAGCACGCCGGAACGTTCGTTCTCGGACTTGTTGAGCAGTTCGCGGGCAGCTTGTGCCACGACGGGGTGCGGACCCTCGCCCAGATGCGGCGTGCGCATCATCGCGGTCAGCGTCGTCGCGATCGGCCGACGCGGGTCCGACAGGAACGCGGCGACCCCGGCCAGGGTCTTGTCGGGTTCCGCGTAGAGCACATGCAGGATCGCGCCGACCAGCAGCGAATGGCTGGTCTTTTCCCAGTGGTTGCGACGTTCCAGCAGGCCTTCGGGATCGACGAGGATGTCGGCGATGTTCTGGACGTCGCGGACCTCACCGTCACCGCGGCGAACCTCGAGCAGGGGATTGTAGGCGGCACTTGCCGGGTTGGTCGGATCGAAGAGCAGCACGCGGGAGAAGCGGGACCGCCAGCCCGCGGTCAGCTGCCAGTTCTCGCCTTTGATGTCGTGGACAATGGCGGAGCCCGGCCAGGTCAGCAGGCTCGGGACGACGAGGCCGACGCCCTTGCCGGACCGGGTCGGGGCGAAGCACAGCACATGCTCGGGTCCGTCATGACGGAGATAGGTCTTGTCCAGACGCCCGAGGACCACGCCGTCCGGCGCGAGCAGCCCGGCCTTGGTGACATCCGTCTTCGTTGCCCAGCGGGCCGAGCCGTAGGTGGTGACGTCGCTTGCCTCGCGGGCGCGCAGGACCGACAGGAGGATTGCGATTGCGATCGAGGCGAAGCCGCCAGCTCCCGCGATTATCGCGCCCTCGACGAAGACGCGCGGCGCGTAGGCGTCGTACCAGTACCACCAGAGAAAGAAGTTCGGCGGTGGGTAGATGGGCAGGCCCATGATCGTGGTCATCGGGTCGCCGAGCTGGGGCTGGAAGCCGAGCCGCCAGGCCACCCATTGCGTTGCCGCCCAGACGAACCCCAGCGCGACCAGACAGACGATGAGGATCTGACCCCAGAGGATCGCCGTTGCGGGGGAGGTCTGTTTCCGGTTCGTCATGTCGATCCTTTCCGAGGTTCGGGTTCCGTCAAATCGCGAGGCCACGTTTGCGCCCGAGGGCCCAGTCGACCCCGCCACCCGGCGTGACACTGCCCGTGATGGTCTGGCCGAGATGGCGGTCGAGCTGCGGCTTCCAGGGGACGAGCTCGAAACCCATCCCGTCATCGATCATCGCGAAACGGCCGGAGGCGAGGTCTAGCCGCTGGCGATAGGTGCCGGCGACGCTGTCGCCCTCGTCGGAACGACGGCGCGGCAATCCCGTCTCGGCCTCCAGCTTGGCGGCTACGGCATCGAGTTCGCGGTTGCGCAGGGTCGTCAGGAGATCGCGCGCGAAGACGACGCGCTGTCCCTGTCGGCGCGCCAGTCCCTCCGTGGCCAGGTGATCCGCCCGGCGGTTGAGCGCCTCGGCAACGTCCGCTCCGAACCCGCCGCGGCTGAGCGGCGCGCGATCCCTGGCGAGTTGAACCCGGTCGAGCCAGGTCGCACCCTTCGCGCCCACCTGCGCCTCGAGCGACAGGTCGGACCGGCCGACCAGTGACAGCCGTGGCTGCGCGCCGTGTGTCGGCGTCCAGATCCGGGTCTCGACGATGCCGCCGACGGGCGTGTCGCCGGTCGCGTCGATATCGGCGAAGCGCAGATGATGCACCCGCCCGTCGACGCCGTCGATCACGGCATAGGCCTCACCCGAGAGCTCGTCGTGCAACCCGCGATCGGCGAGATGCCCGAGCACGGTCTCCGCCGGTGCACCCTCGATCGCGAAGTCCGTTTGCGCCCGCTCTGGACCGGCCGCCATGGCCCGGTGCATCGTCTTGATGATGTCGCCGCGCAGGGCGAGATCGCGCAGCGTCCGCTCGGCATCTGGCTTCAGCGACCAGACGGCCGGGCCGTAGGAGTCCGCGAGGCCCAGCCGTTCCAGCACCTGCGCCCGGCCGATCAGGCGTCGCCGCAGGTCCGGGTCGCGCGGCTCCGGCGATCCGGGGCGCAGGTCGGCGACGCCGCCAGTCTCGTCTGCGAGGCTCCGCAATGCGCGATCGAGACCGGTCCAGCGCTCGGCGGTCACCTCTGCGTCGAGCGAGACGTCGATCTCGCGGGCAGAGCGCGGGCCGAGCTCGAGATCCACCAGCTGTTCGGCGCGGGCACGAAAGCCGCGGCTGATGTAGTCCCGCGAGATGACGAGGTCCTGGTCCCGATCGGTTCGGCCGCGCAGCAGCACATGGACATGGGGATTGTCGGTGTTCCAGTGATCGACGGCGACCCAGTCCAGATCGGTCCCGAGATCGCGTTCGGCCTGGCCCATGAGGTCGCGGGTGAGGGCCCGCAGGTCCTGCATGTCGCTGGCGTCTTCCGGTGAGACGATGAAGCGGAAATGGTGGCGATCGTCCTCGCAACGGGTGGCGAAGGCGCGATCGTCGACCGCGTCGGTCTCGCGATCGAACATCCCCGCATCGCGCCCGTCATGGGTGACGCCGTCGCGCTTGAGATAGGCCACGTGTCTTGCGAGCGGTGCCGAGCGATAGCGCTGGCCGCGATGCCGCACGATGCGCGCCTTCACGACGACGCGCCGCTGGGTCCGCGAGAGCGACCGTGCCGCAGAGGCGAAGCGACCGCGACCGCGACCGAAGGTCGAGCCCCCGCCGGATCGCGCGCCTCCGCCAAAACGGGTGCCGGTATGCCCCGCCTTCCTGGTGGCCCGCAGGACTTGCCCGACGAAGCTCTTTGCCTTGCGGGCGCCGGGCCCACGATCGCGGATCCGTCCCGGCCTGATGCGAAGGTTATTCTCGCGGTCGCTCACGAGCGCGATCCGTCGAAAAGGGTCGTGGCACGGCGAAAGGCTTGGGATGACAGAGGCTTGCCATGGGGAACGGCACTGCGGTGACCGAGGCGGCACGGTAATTCTCTATCCACAACAACCACATGGCGCGCCGCAGTGCCGCGCCTTTTATCTCGCCATCCTTCCGTTGCTGCACTCCCCGCCGCTAGCACCAGTGCCAAGCCTGCGACCGGGCCACCCAAAATGCGCCATGCTGCGAACGCGTTCGTCATTTCGATTCCTTCGGTCGGGGTCGTACGAAAAGTGTGTCAGGTGCTGCGGGCGCTCTCGATCGCCGCGCGACAGAACCGCCGATTGTGAGGTCATCTCGCATCGCTGCGTCGATTCCGCTCGGGTCGATCTGGTCGCGATCCGGTTTGCCAGCAAAGAGCGATGCGTCTCGCCAGTCGGTGTTGCGTTGCGGTGTTTTGGTTGGCATCCGCTCCGCGTCCGAAGCGTTGATCAGCGGCAGCAGCGACGCGACATAGAGACGGGTTTCGCGTGGCAGCGGGCGACCTGTCGCGAGATGGTCGGCGTAGCGCTCCGGCCCGGCATTGTAGGCTGCGAGGAACCCCAATGAGCCGAACCTGTCGTGCATCATCCGCAGATAGGCGGTGCCAGCCAATACGTTGTCGCGCGGATCGAACGGGTCGGTTCCGAGGTCGAGTTGATCCCGTAAGTCGCCCCAGGTCGCGGGCATGATCTGCATCAGCCCCATGGCTCCCGCAGAACTGACAGCCCTCGGATCTCCCGCGCTCTCGACCTTCATCACGGCCCGTATCCAGGGCTCGGGAATGCCGAAGCGGGTCGCTGCCTCGGCGATGTGGGTGTCGATTGGTGAGGCCTCGGCGACCGAACCAGATGCAATCGTCTCGCGCGGCGGCGACTGCGCCATGGCATCTTCGGGAACGACCGGTGCGCAGGCTGGCAGCGATACGAGGATCATGAAGGCGAGATGTCTGCGACGACCTGGATGCACTTGACGACCCATTTATCAGCCCTCCCGCGTCCAGAGCGGCGTCGCCCGACCGATGATCGTGTCGGAGCCGATTGGTCCGAAATAGCGTCCATCGAGACTCGCCGGCGTGTCCGTGTTGAGGAGGAAAACCTGACCTTCGGCGAGCCGTTGGCAGCCGCTCCAGACCGGCAGCGAACGACCTGTGCGATCGCGGGAAAGCGCCGCCGCGACCGCGCTCCCGTCGATCAGGATCGTCGTTCCGATCCGGCCGACATTTGCGGACGGCAAAGCGGCGACGTACTTCAGGAGTGGCGTGTCGGGACCGATGTAGTCCCGCTCCACCATCCAGCGTTCCAACTGCGCTGGCGCCGTCACGGCGACAAGATCGTCGACATGGAGCTGCTCGATCGGTGTCACGAGGTAGAACCCGATCCGCACGCTAGCGGTCGCGTTCCAGACAATAATCGGATCGCTTTGGACGATTGCCGACATACCGATGAGCACGAGTCCAGCGCTGGCAGCCAAGAGTGTTCGCCGGGCCCCCGTCACGTTCCGATCTCCCGGCGCTTCAGCTAGGCGGCGTGCCGCGCGTGGGTGTAGGAGCGCGGATGCAGACCGGTCGTCAGCCGATTGTGGACATGACGCCAATGATCGGGACAGACATCTTCCGGCGCGATCCCGGTTGCCTCGATCTGGTCGATGGCAAGGAGCGTGGCCTCGACCTTCGGCCAACCCGTGAGACGGAGCAGGATCGCGCCCCCGAGGTGCACATGCGGGACAGTCGAACAGCTCTCGCCGGGACGGACGGCGCGCAGGATGTCGATCCGGCTCTCGGCGGTGCCATAGGCATTCGCCGACCAGCGAACGAGCGCGAAGATTGCGCCAGGATCGAATGCGACGCTGCGTCGGATGGGGTCCCGGATCGTCTCGTCAGCGATTCGGCCGAAGCGGATCCAACGCTCGATCCGGCCGCTGACCCACAGGAGGTCGACGCGCGTGCGTAGCTCCGTCACCGCCGTTTTCCGGAATAGGCCGGCGAGATCGCCGCGTGGCGCTTGGCAGGCAGGACGGTGTCGCCGGTGTCATCGGAGGTCGATCGTTTCTCGCCACGACCGACCCAGGCCTGCAGATCCTCGACGGAATAGACGACGCGGCCGCCGATCTTCGAATAGCGCGGGCCGGTACCGTAGGTGCGATGCTTTTCCAGCGTTCGGCCGGAAAGGCCGAGCAGACGTGCCGCTTCGGGGGTTCTGAGATATCGAGGGGGAAGTCCGGCAAGGGGATCGGGCATGGGTCGCGTCTCCGGCGTTCGCGCCGCGCCGCGGAACTGCGGCGGGCTGTCGGAGGTGATCAAATCGGAGAAGGGTCACCGGGAGGGATGACGATCAGCGATGGTCGGAAACGTCACCCCCAAATGCGGGCGGTGAATCGCCCCGGTTTTGCCGGAGACCTATAGCTTCATTTCACGCGACCATATCGAGCAGGTCACGCTGTGCGTAGTAGTTCTGTTCAGCCTCTGCTGGCGGGATGTTTCCGATGGGGCCAAGCAAGCGCCTGTTATTGAACCAGTCGACCCATCCGAGAGTGGCCATTTCCAGGGCCTGCATGTTGCGCCAAGGCGCTTGGCGATGGACCAGCTCGGTTTTGTAGAGACCGTTTATCGTCTCAGCGAGGGCATTGTCATAGGAATCCCCAACGCTTCCCACCGATGGCTCGATGCCCGCCTCGGCCAACCGCTCGGTGTATCGAATGGACAAATACTGGCTGCTATCAGGGTGGTGGACCAAACCGCCTTTTTGAACGGGCCGTCGATCATGTAAAGCCTGCTCCAAAGCATCGAGGACAAAGTCTGTCTTGGCAGACCGCGAGACCCGCCAGCCCACGATGCAATCGGCGAAGGTGTCGATGACAAAGGCCACATAAACAAAGCCTTGCCACGTCGACACATAGGTAAAGTCGCTGACCCAGAGCAGGTTTGGCGCTGGCGCTCGGAAGACGCGGTTCACCTTGTCGCGCGGACAAGGCACGGACGTGTCAGGGACCGTTGTTTTGACCACTTTCCCACGCACAGCACCGCGAATGCCGATCCGTTTCATCAGGCGCTCCACGGTGCATCGTGCCACCGTAAAACCCTCGCGTTTAAGCTGATGCCACGCCTTGCGGACCCCGTAGACCCGATAATTCTCTTCCCAGACCCGTTGGATTTCGGGGCGCAGCTCCGTATCCCGCTGATGCCGCGCCGAGGCCTTGGAGGGATCGGCGCGACACGCCATCTGGTGGTAAAAAGTTGACGGCGCAATCGGCGTTCGCGGGGTCTCTCGGACCAGTGGCGTTCACCCGCTCACCCTGCAAATCGACTCGACAACGTAAACAACGCGCTGATCCTCAATGAAGGCGATCATCGCTTGAGTGGGCGGTCGAGTTCCGCCTGAGCAAAATATGCCGACGCTTTGCGGAGAATCTCATTCGCCTGTCTCAACTCGCGGTTCTCCCGTTCCAGCGCCTTGATCCGGTCTCGTTCCTCCGTGGTCACGCCGTCGCGCATGCCACTGTCCTTTTCGGCTTGCTTAACCCATCCGCTCAAAGTCTGGGGAATACAGCCGATCTTGGGTGCAATGGCCGCTATCGCGCCCGCTTGCGTCTCATATGAGCCTTGATGCTCAAACACCATCCGGACCGCGCGCGCCCGCACCTCTGGCGAATAGCGATTTGCCATCTTGCTTTTTGTCATAACCATCATCCTTACTTAATTTGATGGTCTCCGACAAACTCGGGGCGATTCACGGGGCTGCGACGTTCAGGAGCCGAACTTAAAACGGAATATCGCCGGCGTTCTGCGGCTTCGTCGTCTTTCGTGCCGCCTCGATCCGTTCGATGAACGTGAGCGAGACAAGCACGAAGTCGACGATGTATTGTGCCTCGGAGACCGTCAGCAACTCGTTGTCATGCGCGAAGGAGCGCTTGTTGCGGGCCTGGTTCAGCCCGTCGAACAGCCTGTGCTGGACGCGAAGCGTCGGCTGGGCGAACGCGCTGACGGCACCCTCGTCGCGCAGGATTTTCCCGTAGGCTCCGAAAAGCGCGTTGAGCGGCACGGTGGCATCCGTGGGTTGGCCGCGCGCCGACAGCAGATTGCGGAAGCGTTTGACGCAATAGGTATGCACGTGGTCCAGCGCGACGTCGGGCTTTTCCGCGATCAGATCGGCGGCGATCGACGCGCGCAGTTTCGGCAACGTCGTGTCACCGGAGAAATCCTTGAGGGCGTCGTCGAGGTTCAGCGACGACGCGCTTTCGAGTTCGTCCGTGAACTGTACGAGCCATGCTTTCAGGCGCTCTTCTTCGTCGGCCTCAGGTTCCGAGTAATCCGTCAGGGTACAGCGATAGTCCCATAGGGCGCGCAAAACGTGGGCGACAAGCCGTGGTTCGGCGACGGCGACGAAGCCCCGGAGCGTCTTTCATTTACTGGTGCCGTCCACTTGAAAGCGATCTTGGAAGATATCGAGGCCGACCGTCTCCTCGAACCATTCGGCCATCGTCCGGTCCGAGAAATCCAGAACGTATCCGCCGCCGCTGTGAAAGATCCGGTCGAAGAGGGTCCTATGCTGCGAGGTTAGGCGGCGGGTTCGACCGATAATCCTCGGTGCGGGTTGTGGGATTTCTGCGGTCTCGTTCGTCATGCGGGAACAATAGCGGAACCTATCGTCGGAAGACAATCGGCGCGTCAATCGGCATGTCAGCGGGATTTGCCGCGCAGAAGATGGCGATAGCCGCGGTCAACCATCATCCGTCCGTGCGCCACCAGTCGCGCCACCTGCGCCTTCAGCGAACTCGTCTTCCACGGCTCGTCGGCGACGCGTGCTTCACCGAAAAGCGTGACGGCCAAGGCGCGATAGCTGGCATCGGCGTCGCGCCCGTCGACGCATCGCAGGGCATGTTTCAGACGGATGCGGCGTTGCGCCGTGAGCAGCGGGTCAACTTGCAGGCCGATAAGGTGGCGTCGAATGCGATCTGCGGCGGCGAGACGGATCGACCAATCGTCATCGAATGGCAGCAGCAGGCCGATCGGTTCGGTTTCGTTTTTACCAAGCGCACCGACGACGGTGTCACCGCTATCAAGCCGAGTCCAGACCAGGCCATTCTCGTCCGTGCGCGCATCCAATATCCGCCCGTCAACCGGTTCGGATGTCATCCCGACATCCGGTAGCTCTGCGATCAGGCTGACGATTGCAGGCGCGTCCGCAGGGTTCCAGAAGACCGGCACGGCGGGTGCTTCAACGTCCGGATCGACCGGGAAATCGCAGGCCCCAACCGGCAGATGCGCCTCCAGCCTCGCGCAGTCTGGCATAGTCCGTTCGATAAGTTTTGTTGCGCCTCAGGCATTCCCAAGCAAACCCGGAGATGTCGAGGTCGTCGAAGTGATCATAGGCGTGATCATCGCGCCAATCCTTCGGCATGGCCGATCTCCTCTAGAAGTCGGGCGCCGAACGAGGGGCGCTCACATGTGCCATGCTTCGCCTTTGGGTTGCATTTGCCTAGCCCTCTGCACGGCATCGGTTCATGCCGTCAGCGCATCACTATGGGCATGTTTCGGCTTACGGAAGGCCGTTTTGGAGAAGGTCGCGATAGCCCTGTTCCGTCATCCAGCGAGCACGGGAGAGGTGGGATTGATGCACGATCTTTGCGCGTTCCGGCTCAGCTTCGGCGTCGATCCCGAACAAAACAGAGGCGATCTCGGCCAGCGGCGCACCGTCGGTCTCGGCGTCGAGCAGGCGCGCGTAGAGCTTCATGTGATCGCGGTCGTAGACGGTTACGCAATCATCGGTGGGCGGTGCGTCCGCGATTTGTGACTGGGTCGATCGTGTCATGTGTGCCTAACGGAATTCGGGCAGTTGCCCGGGAAGATCAATCGCTGGCGGTGTCGATTTTCACAATGCATTCGTGTTCCCGAGGATCGGATTTTCGGAGGTTCGCGTCATTCGCGAGACGCGGTGCCGCTCGTTCGAGTTTCCGCTCATGAGCGATCATCTGAAAAAGCTCACAAGCCATTTGTAGAGAATACTCCGTGGTTAAATACTCTGCAACAATGGTGTTACGCGTGGATGTCCACACGCGAACTTCTAGCCAGAAATCTGAAGAAATACCGGCAGGTAGCTGGGATGTCGCAGGAGGAGCTGGCGCACCGCGCCGATATCGACCGGACCTATATCAGCTCGATCGAGCGGTGCCAGTACGCGGCGAGTATCGACGTGGTAGGCCGACTCGCCCTGGCGCTCGACGTCGCGCCGGCGGCGCTTCTCGAAGATCGGACGAAGGACTGATTGAGAGAGAAGCGATCCCGCCCGGTGGTCCGGGCGGGGCGCTCGGGTGCGGCTCAGTCGCCGTTCTGGCGACGGGCCCGCGACCAGATGAGCGAGTAGCTCTCTTCGTCGCCCTCGACGACGGCATCGTCGAAGAGGTTGGCGTAGATCGGCTGGGTGAAGCTCGGGTCGTCGAGCTTGAGGCTCAGGTAGTCGCGGCCCTCGTTCGAGCGCTTCGACCAGGCGGCGCCGATCTCGGCGCGGCCGACGAAGCCGCGGTGGCTCGGAGCGTTGCCGTTGGCGCTGCTCTCTTCGGGGACGATGCGGACGTTCTTCGCCTGGACGCTGAGGGTGACGATCTCGCCGACGAACTCGCTGCCGGTCTTCTTGAAGGTTCCGATGGTGGCCATGTCGTTTCTCCTTTTGGGTTTCGAGCCCGCGACCGCCGCGGTCTCGATGGCGATCGCAAGGCCGGGGCGACCGCCGACGCAGCCCTTGCGGCCCGCAGCGCAGCGGCGAAGGGCAAGTTTCTTGGTCGTGCGAGGAATGGCGGCGCAGCCGTCAGGGGAAGAAACTTGCCGGCAGCCGTTGCGGCCAAGGCGGTCGAGGCGTCAGCCAGCCCCGGCCAGATCGGGCCATGAGAGACCGCGACGGACACGGGCGACAGGACATGGGAGAAGACCTGACCCCCACCATCGGGACCGGCAAGATCCCGGCAGCCGACGTCGCGCGATGACAGGCAACGGCGTGCAGAAAGGCGAAGATGCAGCGGCCCCGAAGAGCGGCGGAAACTGGATCCCAACTCTTCCACCGCTTCGTCGCGCTTGACCTGGCAGCGGTGCTTATCGGTTGTTTGCGCGATCCAAGGATCAGCTGCGGCTCTGGCTTAAGTTTGATCCGAGCCCTTGCCGCCAGATTGTAGCAGGACGCGGACGGTGGCTGTTGAGGTGAAAGCGGTGGAGTTCTCGCTTGCTAGTACCGGTGGCGGGAAGGTCAGTGGCGATGACTTGCCAGCCGTGCGGCCCGTCGGCGACCGACGGGATCGTGCTCGCATCTCGGGGTCAGGCCTTCCACGGAGATCGTCAGCGCCTCGTGCCAGCCCGAGCCCGGGCAGTTCTGAAAGCCGATCAGAGGGCAATCATGGCAATTCAATTCTCCTGTGATCCCAAACCTTGAATCACGCCCGCAAAGAACCCAAAATCACAATCGAGTCAGAAATTCTGGCCGTTGGCCACTACTGTCCGGGAAAAGCGAATAGGAGTTGATCGTCTGGCGGCCTGGGTTTGTTCTTGTCTGGCGGCTTGAGGAGTTGGGTTATCCCGTCAGGGTTGAAGAGGTAATTTCTGGTGAGGGCGGCGACGCGTTTGAGCGGGACGGCGATACGCTGGGTTTGGTGGAGGATTTTCAGCAGGACACAAGCAATGAGCGCGGTGATGATCTGGAGACGGATCGCCTTGGGATTCCTGGCCATCATCCGCTTGATCTTCAAATTCTGCCTGATCCACTTGAAGAACAGTTCGATGTCCCAGCGGCGCTTGTAGAGAGCGGCGATATCTTCGGCGGGCCGGTCGAAGTCGTTGGTGAGGGCGGCGATCTCACGGCCGTTTTCTTCATCGAAAACCTCCACCCGGCGCAGGGGTTCAGGATATTTCTCGCCGGGCCCACGGGCGAGGCGGACGGTCTCGTCTGTGACGATGAGGCTGTCGGGATGCAGCCGTTGCTCGGCGACATCGTAGGCAAGGTTCGTTTTCGGGCGGGTGACGAAGATCGCGTCCGCGGCGTTCATTCTGGCCCAAAAAGCGGCATCCCAAAAAGCGGCATCATTGTAAGCGCGATCAAAGACATAGGTCTCTCCGGCGCGAGGCGGCAGGTCGCTGCAAAGCTTGCTGTCGTGGAACCGTGCCGGGGTGATCTGGAACCATGCCGGACATTCGGCGTCGGGATCGAACATCAGGTGCAGCTTGATGGCACTGTTGTTGGCGCGGTAGCGCAGAGCCCTGTGGGTCCTGGCGAAAAGCGAGATCGTGGTAGAATCGAGTATCCGCGCCAGGTCGCCGATCCCGGTCCTGTTCTTGCCGCTCATCTCATCGCGCAACAGGGGCAGGACCGCCTCGAAAACAGCCGTCGGGCGCGCGGCGTTGGCGTCCGAAAGCGTCGAGCGCTTCACGCCCCGGCTGCCGAGATGGTAGTGTCGCGCAGGGCTCGCGTTGAACGAGGCTTCGAGGTCCCGCAGGCTGCTCTGACCCGAAAGCTGCGCGTGGATCATCGCGGTCAAGTGGTCCATCGTGGTGAGCCTCTTGCACCATTTGTCGCTCCCGTGGGTTGAAACCAGAGCTTTGATCCGACGACGTGGAAGCGACGTCATGATCTGCTGGAAAAGCGACACACTCATCTTTGGGTCCATTGTTGTGTGGAAGATAAAATCGTCGTCTCGACAACGCTGATCTTATCACAACCCGCTCAATCAATGCGACTTTCTCAATTAACCAAGCCATTTTCCCGGACAGTAGTGGCCGTTGGTATCATGCGCTTGTTGAAGGAAGTACGCAGAACGGGGTGTCTAACAGCAGCGCCGACGGCAGGTCGTCTCCCCCAAAAAAAAGCCCCAACCGAACAGGATCATGAGCGCAAAGGCGGCAACAGGCACCAATATGAGCCCGGAGGCTCTGCGCCGCGAGGATCGGTCTTGGTGCGCCGGGACAGTCTCCGTCATGGCTGAGCCTGCTCATCCGCAAGGGTGCGGCTTTCCTGCACTGACCGTATCCGTTCGGGCCAGGTGCTCTTGATATAGTCGATGATGTCCGCGATCTCCTGGTCCGTCAGCACGCCCTCGAAACCGGGCATATCGCTTTCGTAGCCGTTCCCGACAATTGCGGCTGTCCCGCGCCTGGTGATGTCGATCAAGACACGGTCAGGATGATGCCAAGTGTGACCGGAGGCATCGTGCGGCGGGGCAGGCAGCCTGCCATTCGGCAATCGGGACCGCCAATCGGGCTGACCCTCCAGATTTGCGCCATGGCAGCTCGCGCAATTCTCCTGATAGAGCGTCTCTCCCGTATCAGGTACGGTGTCCTGCGCTGAAACCGCTCCCGTCACCATCGCCAGCCCAAGAGCCGAAAAACCAACGTACTTGATCACTTATTTATCCACCGTCTTCGGAGTCAGATGCAGAAGACAGCAATTGCGACAAAGCCAATCAGGACCAGCAGGACGCAGACCAGCCGACCCAGTCCCATCGAGATCAGACTATCGCCGTTGCTTGCCCCTTTATTCCGCATCAGGTGCATTTCTATTTCCCGCTGTCCGAGCGGATATATTTGACCAAGGCAATCGCCGCAAGCACAAGCACCCCCACGATCAGAAACCAGATCAGGCCCATCGCGATCATCATGCCGCCGCCCATCATTCCACAATCCATCATCATGCAACTCATCCTTTGTTTTTTCCCGAAAGGGTCTGGCGCGATATCGCACCAAACCGTTCGATTGATCATTCGACCGCATAGACGGTCGGGTTCACACCGTCTTCGACGGTGTAGATCTTGAACGGCTCCTGCTTTGCACCGCTCATGCCGGGCGACCCCAACGGCATTCCCGGAAGCGTCACGCCGACAATCTCGGGGCGCTCCTGGAGCACCCGGTTGACGACATCGATCGGCACATGACCACTGACAACGTAGTCGCCCAGAAACGCCGTGTGGCAGCCCTGAAAATTGTCCGGAATATCGGCATCGCGGCTGATCTCTGCCAGATCGTAGGTCGGCTTCACCTCGACGGTAAAGCCGTTCTCACGCAGGTAGTCGGCGTAGGCCTCGCAACATCCGCATTGCGGGTTCTTGTAGAGCGTCACCTCTTCGGCTGCGGCGGGCACAGCACTCAGGCTCATCGCAAAGACAGCGACAGCGCCTGCCGTGCCAAGGCTTTCAAATCCAAGTATCTTTTTCATCGGTTCATTCCGTTTCGTGATCATTGATCTCTGGGATTTTAGATTTGGGTTGTGCCGGGATCGACGCGGATGACACCCATCATGCCAGCCGCCTGGTGTTCCAGAATGTGACAGTGGAACATCCAATCCCCCGGATTATCCGCCACAAATGCGATCTCGACCCGCTCTTCGGGAGCCATCAGGACGGTGTCCTGCCATTCGCGATGCCGTGTCGGTTGCCCGTTTCGCGCTGTCACGCGGAACGAATGACCATGAAAATGGATCGGATGATGCCAGGCCGTTCGATTGTCCATCTCGAACACGTGCGAGGTGTTGTGCGACAGGACCAGCAGCGGGTCCATCACCATGCCCGTTGCCGCTTCGCCGTTGATGAACCAAATGTTGCCCTCGCGCATCTGACCCATCATCGACCCCATGCCTCCGCCCGTCATCATCTGTCCCATCATGCCGCCATTAAAGACGATCTGATGCCGGGTGGCCTTTGTCATGTCAGGCTCGGCCAACGGGTTGGGTGGCAAATCCATCGACCAGTCCGGCACCGTGGATCGCAGTCGACCCGGGTCATAGGCAAGATCGACCAGCGGGTATTCGAGACCTTCGTAGAAAATATCCGTCACGGTCAGGAAGTCATCGGGCTGGCCGGTCATGTCGATCACCAGATCGACGCGCATGGCCGGGCCGATCACCACGATACCGCTCTCGGGCACATGGGGTGCAACGGGCTGCCCATCCAGAGCGACCACAACCGGGGCAAGATCACCAAAATCCAGCCCGAATATCCGGGCATTCGACGCGTTGATCAGCCGAAGGCGGATGCGTTCTCCGGCGCGCACCGCGATGCGCTCAGGTATCTGACCGTTGATGGTCACCATATTGCCGACGCGACCGCCATGCATGGCGTCGTGGCGGTTGCCGAAGTCGTCCGAAATCTCTCCACTTCGCGTCATGCGCCAGTCGTCAAGCATCCAGGTCAGGTCACGGTCCACGCGCATAGGGTCCGTCTCTTCGACGATCAGCGACCCGTAAAGCCCGCGCCCGACCTGTTCCGAACTGCGTTGATGCGGGTGATACCAGAAAGTGCCAGCATCCAGCGCATCGAATTCGTAGAGAAAATCACTACCCACCGGGATCGGCGCTTGCGTTAGGAAAGGTACGCCGTCCATCGCATTGGGTGTGCGGATTCCATGCCAGTGGATTGTCGTGTCTTCATTCAACCCGTTCTGGGCCAGAACCCGAATTCGGTCACCCTGTCGGACCCTGATTGCAGGTCCCGGAACGGTCCCGTTGTAACTCCAGACGTCGGTTGCTCCGTAAGGTGCGGGGCGCAGAGCGGCCTGCCCCCCCTTCGCGCGTAGAAGAATAGGATCGGCGGATTCACCGGCGAGCACCACTTGCGCAGTTGATAGCAACGGTATGGTGGTAAATGCGCCACCGATGCGAAGCATCTTTCGGCGCGATATTGGTCTGTTGAGGATCATCGTCTCTGCCTTGATCTGAAAACTCGCACCTGGCCGGTTTTGGCCAACGCAACGGTCGGGCCTCGCGTCAAGCAAGACCGGGGCTATGTTCAGACAGGCAGTCTGGGAGGGAATGGATCAAGCGTAGGGTCGGTACCGAGCGGATCAAGCGGTGCGTCTGGCAAAAAGACGATGCCGAACGACATCGCGAGCAGAGCCGATGGTGTCCACGTTAGAATTCCGGCCGTTCCACTTGAACCACAAGGGACGGTACACTCAGCTTTGCAGGGTATACGATCGGTAAACCCGTGAGAGACGCAGCCACCGCTTCGCTTTTCCGTACTGTCGTCAGCATCCATCTGTACGATCGCCATGTCGGATACCTCCGCCGGCGAAACGTTCGGCGCAACGACGGCACCAAAGGTCAACGCAAGAATCAAAACAAGGTGGTAGATACGACTCATGCATCCTACATGCAGGGTTGCAGGGGGTGGAAGTCAAGCAGTGATTGATAACTTGAAAGTGACAACCGTGAATTATGCGCAAGCTCGGCGCGGCATTTAAACCGTAGTTTAGACCCCGCGCGGAGCCCAGAGGATAATACCGGCACCGACAAGACAGATGCCGGCTCCGATGACATCCCATTGATCCGGACGATGGCCTTCGACGCCCCAAAGCCAGAGTAGGGATGATACGATATAAACGCCACCGTAGATGGCACAGGCGCGCCCCGCCTGATCGGCGGGGCTGAGCGCGAGCAACCAGGCGAAAGCGGCAAGGGACAGCATCCCCGGTGCCAGTCAGAACACGCTTTTGTCCAGCCGAAGCCAAGCCCAGACTGCAAAACATCCGGCAATTTCCGCCAGCGCGGCAACGAAGTAGATCAGAACTGTTTTCATTGGGTCCGGCATACGTTCCCGGCACGGCCAAGTCTATTTCTTCGTGTCAATGCGCACGAGAAACGCGGTCTGACCGATTGCCGCTGCAAGTGCCGTCGCAAAGACGATCCATATGCCCCATGCGACCACGGCGAAGCCTTCGACAAGCGGCAGACCAAAAGCGGGCGTCGTTAGGGCGTTTTTGCACATCTCTGACGACAGAGGATTCACTTCACGAATCCATGCGGTTATACCAAGGTTGTGTCGCGAAGTTGGTAGGTTGTGTCGCGAAGTTGGTAGATGGGATGGTTGCCGCCCTCCCCAGACGGCATCGCAATGTGCCAAGATGGTGGTGTTGAAAGCCACTGAGCGAGGAGGACGGCGAGATGAAGGATACGATGATCGGTGTGGACTTGGCAAAGCGAGTTTTCCAAGTCCACGGAGCTTCGATGACCGGGCAGGTAAAGTTCCGGAAGAAGCTGACACGGGAGCAGTTCCGGCGGTTCATGTCGGAGCAGCCCGCCTGCATCGTCGTGTTCGAGGCTTGTGGAAGCGCCAGTTACTGGGCACGGGAAATGGAAGCGCTTGGCCATGACGTGAAACTCATCGCACCGCAGTACGTACGGCCCTTCGTCAAGCGTCAGAAAAACGACGCGGCTGATGCCGAGGCCATCGTGATCGCAGCGCGCCAGCCGGAGATGCGCTTCGTTGAGCCGAAGACGGCAGAGCAGCAGGCCAAGGCGGTGATGTTCCGAAGCCGGGAGCGCCTGGTCCATCAACGCACTGAGCTCGTGAACGCGCTGCGGGCGGTGCTCTACGAGTATGGCCATGTGTTTCCCACCGGCCTTGTCCATCTGAAGCGGGTCGAGGCGCTGGTGGAAGATCAGGCATGCGACCTCCCCGCTCTGATCATTGCGGAATGCCGGGACTTGCTGGCCCAAATTGCCGAGAAGACGGAGAGGATCGACGCAAAGACCAAGGAACTGAAGGCGCTCACGGCCGAGACGGACACGGCGCGGCGGCTGCAGACCATGCCGGGGGTCGGGCCTCTGACGGCGCTGGCGGTCGAGGCTTTCGCGCCCGACATGGCGCAGTTCAAGTGTGGCCGAGACTTTGCGGCCTGGCTGGGGCTCGTGCCTCGGCAGCATTCCTCCGGAGGCAAGGAGCGGCTTGGGCGTATCTCGAAGGTGGGCCAGAGGGATATTCGACGGCTTTTGATCATCGGGGCGATGACACGGATCATGGGCCGCACCCGTCAAAAGCTTCCGGTGGAGAACTGGCTCGGGCGGCTGCTGGCCAGGAAGCAGAAGATGTTGGTCGCAATTGCGCTTGCGAACCAGATGGCGCGGCAACTCTGGGCGATGCTGACGAAGAACGAGGATTACAGAGATCCGGCGCTGGCGGCTGCGACATGAATGTCATGTCGTAGTCACCCAGCGTCGGTGCCAAGGGGAGTGTGAGAAGACGAAGACCTGAATGGGCGCAACGATCGAACAGATCTGGATTGGGAAAACCAGAAAATTTCCATGAGCATCGGAGCTCTCTTGGTAGATTTGGACCCGATCCGCAGATCTCCATATCGGCCCGCGGCCTCTGGAAGTGCCGCACATCGAGGCCTGACAGAAGAACGCACTCGATCACACGCCAAGACGGTCAAAACTTCTTGCATTACGGGCGGCAACCACAGAGGAAATTTGAAGGTGGCGTAATCTCCGGGTGACACCAAACCCACCCAAACGGCGGCTGGCACCGCCGAGGAGAGTGAGGGCCGCAAGCCGCCACTGGTTCGAGGCGCGGCCCGAACGCCATGAACAAGTCTACAGACACGAGCGCGCTTTCGCTACTTGCATGTGAAGACGGCTTTGACCCGATCGAGGATCGGCTGCGGGCGAACATCCGCGGCACGATCGAGGCCGTTTTCAACGAAGAACTTGACGGTTTTCTGGGCCGCCTGCGCTGTGGCCGGGAGGTCGGGGCGGTGAAAGGTTATCGCCACGGCCACCGGGATTGAGAACGGCGGTGCAAAAGTCGGCCACCTTTACCCTTTCTGGCGACAGGGAGGGCGGGAGGATTTTTACTGTGGACTTGTATCGTAAGGTTCGTCTGGCTTGTGCGGAAGGCATGAGCCAGCGAGAAGCGACCCGGCATTTCAATATCTCGCGCGACAGCGTCAGCAAGATGATGGCGTTCTCGGTTCCGCCCGGATATCGGCGGACGGCCCCGGTCAAGCGACCGAAGCTGGATGCCTTCACCGGGATCATCGACGGCTGGCTGGAGGGCGATCGCGAGGTCCATCGCAAGCAGCGGCACACGGCGAAGCGGGTGTTCGAGCGACTGCGCGACGAGCATGGGTTCGTCGGCGGCTACACGATCGTGAAGGATTACATGCGGCAGCGCGAACGGCGCGGCCGCGAGATGTTCGTGCCGCTGGCGCATCCGCCCGGACATGCTCAAGCTGACTTCGGCGAGGCGGTGGTCATCATCGACGGTGTCGAGCAGAAGGCGCACTTCTTCGTAATGGTCGCCATTGGGAGCGCCATTGGTCCGAGCGACAATGGCGACGCCGCACAGCGATGGCTGCTTCGTGCGGGCCTATCCGGCGGCCACTGCCGAGGCCTGGGTGGATGGCCACGTCCAGGCCTTCGCGTTCTTCGGCAAGGTGCCGGTCTCGGCACTCTACGACAATGACAGGTGCCTGGTCTCGAAGATCCTGCCGGACGGTACGCGTCAGCGGGCCACGCTCTTCGGCGGGTTCCTGTCGCATTACCTGTTCCGTGATCGCTACGGACGGCCGGGAAAAGGCAACGAGTGAGCCATTGAAGGCGCCATTGGTTCGAGCCCAATGGCGAACGGCAATGCGGAAGGCCTGGTCGGCTATTCCCGCCGCAACTTCATGGTGCCGATCCCGCGGTTCGCGTCCTGGGACACGTTCAACGCCGATTTGGAAAACCAGTGCCGTAAACGTCAGGCGGATGTCCTGCGCGGCCAGTCCGAGACGATCGGTCAACGCTTCGCGCGGGATTTTGCGGCGATGTCCGAACTTCCGGCGGCATCATTCGATGCCTGCGATCAGGCCACCGGACGGGTCAGCTCCCAGGCACTGGTGCGCTACAAGACCAACGATTACTCGGTGCCGGTCGCCTATGGCCACCGCGACGTCTGGATCCGGGGCTATGTCGGAGAGGTGGTCATCGGCTGCGGTGGCGAGGTCATCGCGCGTCATCCACGCTGCCATGATCGCGAGGACATGGTCTTCGATCCGGTTCACTACCTTCCTCTAATCGAAAGGAAGAATGAGCCATTGGAACGCCATTGGTCCGAGAGACAATGGCGAATGCCCTGGACCAGGCGGCACCCCTGGCGGAATGGGATCTGCCGCCCGAGTTCGCAACACTGCGTCGCCTGATGGAGGCGCGGATGATCAAGGCGGGGCGCCGCGAGTACGTCCAGGTTCTACGCCTGCTTGAGACGTTCGGCATCGATGACCTCCACGCCGCCGTGAAGAAGGCCCTGCAATTGGGGGCGGTTGGCTTTGATGCGGTCAAGCACCTCGTCCTCTGCCATGTCGAGAAGCGGCCGCCGAAGCTCGACCTCGACGTCTACCCCTACCTGCCGCGGGCGAATGTCGAGACGACCTCGGCCGCCAGCTATATGGCCCTGACGTCGGAGGCGAGGAATGACTGATGCCCCGCAGATCCTGCTCGCCCATCATCTGAAGACGCTGAAGCTGCCGACCTTCCTGCGGGAACACGAGAAGCAGGCCCGGTCCGGCGGCGGACGCCGCCAGAACTCACGTCTGCGCGCATCCGCGCGCGGGGCGCCGCCGAGGGGCTGGATCACGTCCAGTTCCTGTCCCGGCTGGTCGAACTGGAGCTGCCCGGCGGCGTGCGCCGCCAATACTTGAATTGCGCGCCTTTGGCGCGACCGGGAGCGGAGGATGATCGAGCGCCGCATCAAGGCCGCAAAGTTCCCGGCCGCCAAGAGCCTTGACAGCTTCGACTTCAAGGCGATCCCGAAGCTCAACAAGATGCAGGTTCTGGAACTGGCCCGCTGCGAATGGATCGACCGACGTGAGAATGTCATCGCACTTGGGCCAAGCGGCACCGGCAAGACGCACATCGCCCTGGGTCTCGGCCTGGCGGCCTGCCAGAAGGGGCTACCCGTCCGCTTCATCACCGCCGCCACGCTGGTCAGCGAGCTGATGGAGGCACGTGATGAACGCCGCCTGCTGCGGCTGCAAAAGCAGTTGGCCAGCGTCAAGCTGCTCATCATCGATGAACTGGGCTTCGTGCCGCTCTCCAAGACCGGGGCCGAGTTGCTGTTCGAGCTGATCTCGCAGCGCTATGAGCGAGGCGCCACACTGATCACCAGCAACCTGCCGTTCGACGAATGGACCGAAACATTCGGCACCAAACGCCTGACCGGCGCTCTCCTCGACCGGCTGACCCACCATGTCAGCATTCTCGAGATGAACGGTGAGAGCTACAGGCTTGCCCAGAGCCGCGCCCGGAAAGCCGAAGCCGGCACCTGATCATCCGTCACAGGGTTGGCCCTGCGGGCCAAGCGCCATGGCCCGCGCCAGCTATCTGGTGAGCGCGCGCGCCATGGCGCTTGGCGCCCCGCCACTGGCCTGGTTTTGCGCCGCCACGTGGCCGGTTTTTACTCCGCCATTGACAGCCTGGCCGACGGGAACTGGAACTGTCCCATGGCGACGGGCGCTTCCCCCGCCTGTTCCGCAGCATCACGAAAGGACTTCTGCTGATCCTGGATCACTGTGGACCAGACCGGCTGACGGCAACGCAGCGCCGCGATCTGATGGAGATCGTCGAGGAGCGATATGGCCGTGGCGCGACCATGATCACCAGCCAGCTGCCCATCAAGGCCTGGCATGACTTCATCGGCGAGCCGACCCTCACCGATGCCATCCTCGACCACATCGTTCATATCGCCTATCGCCTATCGCCTCGAGCGCGAAGGGCAGTCCATGCGCAAGACGGTCACCAAAATGGGCGGATGCTCCGGAATACGCGCGTGTTGGCACCAATGCGCTAGATGCCTTTGAAGTTGACCCGTCCCTCCAATTCCATTGCTTTCTCGATTGCGGCTTGCCTGGCCTGGTTTCGCCGACGTCCGAAGTGGGCGATTCCTATCCCCAGAAACATGATGACTGCGCCGGGAAAAAATCCTGGCCCAGGGTCTTCACCCAGCAGAATTATAGCGATCGAGATTGCCGCCAGCGGTGAAAAGGACGTGGCCAGCGCCACATCGTTTACATTCGCCTGTTTCAGGCCCAGAATCCATGTAAACTGACCGGCAATTATTATGATGACCGCGTAAACCCATATCCAAACAAGCAGCACAGGCTGGAACATGGCATGGAATTCGTGATGCCCCGAAAAAATCAGATTGTAGAGGAAAAATACCAGGGTTCCGAGAACCGTTCGGAAGATCAAAAATACTCCTAGTGGAATATCCTTCAAAGACGCGCGCGTGATAATTGTCGACGCGGTGAAGGACAAGGTAGCGATAATCGCTGCGATTTCTCCCTTGCCAATGGCCAACGCCCTACCGTCGTCCTTCAGGGCCAGCATGACAATCGCCCCAAGTAGAATGACAAGGCCACCGATCAGCGACCAAAGATCAAGTTTTTCCCTTAGAAAAATGGCGGCGGCCAGCAAGAATATGGGCGGGTCTATGCGTCCGACAATCGCCACATTCGTGACGGTTGTATTTTCCAGCGCAACGAAGAACAAACTTGGCGTTACGGCGGAGGACAAGGTTGTGGCGATGATCAGGATTATCCAATCTGACAGATTTAGTGCCCGCAGGTTTTCAACCGTCCAGTCCCGCCAGAAGAAAAAGGTCATGGGCACGAGTGAAATGAGCGACCCCAGAACAAACAAATTGCTGAAGGTGACAACGTTATGGCCGTCCACCAGGTTATTTTTGCCGATATCGACAAGCAACAAAACAATCGAGTTGGATGCTGCGTAAATTACAATGGCAACCCAGCACAAAACTGCGCCGAGCAACGCCGGAGACGCCTTCCGGTCGATTTTTCGCGCATGCGCCATTGCAGAGCCTGTCAATTTTCGGTCAGGAGATATTGCCATTTAACTTCCGAGAGATTCATTCGGCCGCGAGGCTGGTCTGAAGGGCTAACTGTACAAGCTAAGACTTTATCGGGTGGCAGTAGAGAGCGGGCTGCCACCCGCAAATACGCCTTACTTCAGGTCGGTGACCGTCAGGTTTCCTTTCACCCGCTAGGCAACGAACTCAACCGCCTCACCTTCCGACAATTGGCCAACTATTTCGTCGTCGGCTTGAAACACCATCGTCATGGCGGGCATGTTCAGTTCGGTTAATTCTTCATGAATGATGGTTACTTTGCCCGAGTCTACTTTGATCTTTTTCACGGCACCTTTGGTGAACGTACGCTCAGTCTTGGCTTCAGCCACTTCGATTGGCTCATGCATTCCGGACTCGTAGTGACCAGGGATAAGGCAGGCGAATTCAAACGTTCCAGTGCTTGCAAAGGTCCAGATCACCGTTCCGCTAATTCCTGGCTTGAGGCGAATGGAATTGGGGTCATCGTCTGTTTCCCGCATGGCGACATCAATGCTCCGATCCACTTCGTCTGCCATACTTGGCATCCCGCTTTCCATCATTTCTGCATGATCAGTGGCATGATCATGGCCGTCTATATGGCCATGTTCCGCCGCGCTTTTGGGGGTCTTGTGGTCCGTCTCCTCGTGGTTCTTGTGGGAATGTCTGCCGTCATGACTTCCTGCCGCAAGCGCGGGAGACGCGACAAGGGCCGTGAGGAGGGAAAATGTTGCGAGTTTCATGTTCATTCCTTTCAAAGGTTGAATGCGCCTGTTCTTCAGGTCTTGCGTTTGGTCAGAAGAGTTTTCGGATTGTCGTTGCGGGTGAATTCCGGCAGTTCGCTGGTCCACTCGTAGGCTTGCGTGCAGAATGGGTTTTTATACCAGTCGGAATCGGAATAGTCGTCGGCCCCGATGCCCTCGCGGACCTTCACGACCGAGAACATGTCACCATCTCGATCGGTCCGTATGGCCCCCAGCCGGTCATCATTGGGATTGTGTTTTCGGGGATTTCCATTGACATCATAGTCATTTCGGCCATTCCATTGGTGCCCATCGGCATGTATTCCGGTTGCTGCTGGCGGAGCACCTTAGTGAGCTTCTGTTTGACCGCGCCGATAGGGGTTGGCACATCATGGCCCATGGCAATCAGCGCCGGCATGGGCAGATAGGTGATGTTGGCGCACCAGATTTGGTTGGGGCGCTCCACACTCAGCCCTTTCAGCAGGTAAGGGTAGGTCTTGTGGCCCTTCGCCGGCCTGCTGGTATTGGGTTTTTGGTAGATCGGCATCAACCCCATCAGGCGCATCAGCCGCCCGATGCGTTTCTCGTTTGCCAGATGGCCGTCGTTCCGCAGGTGGCGGGTCATTTCCCGGACACCGAAGGAGGGCGTTTCCAGAAACTGCTCGTCGATCCGCCGCATGAGGTCGAGGTTCTGCTCAGTCTCCCCCTTGGACGTGTAGTAGAAGGACGAGCGCAAGCTCGACAAGAGCTTGCACTGCTGGCTGATGGATAGCTGCGGATGATCAGGGTCGACCATGGCGCGCCTCACTTTTCGCCCCAGGGCTTGAGCTTTCTTTCCAAAAAAGAGTTGGCCACAGCCAGATCTCCGATCTTGGCTTGCAGCTCCTTCACCTGCTCCTGGTCGATCTCGAGTTTCTTCCGGCCGCCGCGCTCGAACACGCCCGACACCCCTTCTAGCAGGGCGCGTTTCCACTGATGGATCATCATCGGTTGAACGTTTCAGAGATTCCAGTGCGACCTTCGCCTTGAACTCAGGCCCGTGTTGCTTGCGTTTCAACATCTCTGATTTCCTTCTTGTAGAAGATCAGCAGACTGCAAATCATAGCTTATGTCAGTGTCCAAATTTCCGGGGGTAGCTCATTTGCCCAAGGCCCCCTCAATCTGAATTACTTGATCTCGGTCACGGTCAGTTTGCCCTCGATCCGGTCGGCCACGAACTCGATCTCCTGACCCTCGGACATGCTGTCGATCATCGCCTCGTCGGCGCGAAACACCATCGTCATCGCCGGCATATCGAGCTTGACCAAGGGCCCGTGGATGATCGTGACCTTGCCTGCCTTGGCGTCGACCTTCTTGATGGTGCCGGTCGTGTATTCCACGTCGGCCTGCGCCATCTGCTCGCCCACGCTGATCGGCCCGTGCATGCCGGATTCGTAGTGGCCGGGGATCAGGCAGGCGAATTCGAATGTGCCAGCGTTGGTGAAGGTCCAGATCACCTCGCCCGCAGCACCCGTGTCGAGACGCACGGAATTGGGGTCGTCATGTTCCATCTCCATCTCGGCCATGGCTTTTTTGTGCTCTGCATTGCCCATCATCGTATCGATGACGAACTCGTGCTCCAGCGCGCCCTTGTTCACAACGTCGAAACGGACGGTCTCGCCTTTGGCAATGTCCAGCGATCGCGGTTCAAACAACATCTCGCCGTCGTCCGTTTCCCGCATGGTAACCTCGATCGTGCGTGTCACGCCGGCCTGATCACCAGGCATTCCGATCATCATTGCCGCCTGCTCAGCGGCCTTGTCGTCGCCGTGACCATCGCCGTGTGTGCCCGCGGCGAAAGCCGGTACGGACAGCGCCATCGCGAAGGTCGTCGTCAGAAGAAGGTTTTTCATTTTTGTGTCCTGTAGGTTGGTTGGTTGGATACGCCGAACGGCCGGTCAGCCCTTCGAGGTTGGTTTTGGTGTGAGAATGGTCCTGGGGCTGTCGTTGGAGGCGAACTCGGGCAGCTCGCCCGTCCACTCGTAGGCCTGTTCGCCCGGAGGATTCTCATACCAGCCGGGATCGGAATAATCGTCCGCGCCGATGCCGCTCCGCACCTTCACGACCGAAAACATGCCGCCCATTTCGATGGGACCGTACGGCCCCCAGCCGGTCATCATCGGAGTTGTGTTGTCAGGCAGCGGCATCGACATCTTGGCCATGTCCCCCATGCCGGCCGTGCCCATGGGCATATATTCCGGCTGGAACTGCCGTATCTTCTGGGTCAGCGGCGTCTTGTTCACCCCGATGGATGTGGGCACGTCATGGCCCATCGCATTCATCGTGTGGTGCGACTTGTGGCAATGGATCGCCCAGTCGCCCAGATGATCGGCGGTGAATTCATAGGCCCGCATGGCGCCCACGGGGATATCGATGCTGACCTCCGGCCATTGGGCGGATTCCGGCACCCATCCGCCATCCGTGCAGGTCACCTTGAAGTCATAGCCGTGCATGTGGATCGGGTGATTGGTCATCGTCAGGTTGCCGACGCGCACCCGCACCCGGTCGCCCTTGTTGACCACCAGCGGATCGATATCTGGGAAGATCCGGCTGTTCCAGGTCCACAGATTGAAATCCGTCATCGTCATGATGCGCGGCACGTAGGTCCCCGGATCGATGTCGAACGCATTCAGCATGATCAGGAAATCCCGATCAACCCGCATGAACGCGGGATCCTTGGGGTGGATGACGAACATCCCCATCATCCCCATCGCCATCTGCACCATCTCGTCACCATGCGGGTGGTACATGAAGGTGCCGGATTTTACGAGGTCGAACTCGTAGATGAAGGTCTTGCCCGGCGGAATACCGGGATGGCTGAGGCCGCTCACGCCGTCCATGCCAGACGGCAGGATCATCCCGTGCCAGTGAATCGTCGTCGCTTCCGGCAGCTTGTTGGTCACATAGATGCGGACGCGATCACCTTCGACCGCTTCGATGGTCGGACCGGTGGACTGGCCGTTATAGCCCCAGAGATGCGCGACCGTTCCTTCCGCAAGCTCGCGCTCCACCGGTTCCGCGACAAGGTGGAATTCCTTCACCCCGTTGTTCATCCGGTGCGGCAGGGTCCAGCCGTTGAGCGTGACGACGGGGTTGTAGTCCGGCCCCGACGATGGGCGCGGCGTGATCGCCGTCGCGGCGGTATCCATCTGGGCTGCCTCCGGCAGACCCATGTTCGTGGTCTTGCCCCAGGCCTGCGTTGAAATCATGGCCGCACCCGCGGCACCGGCTCCGAGCAATTGACGTCTGTTCATCATGTCATTTCCCTTCAGTGTCCTGCGCCGCCACCTGCGGCAAGTGTTGCGACGTCTTCACCGGCACCGCCGCCCGCGCCGCCACCATGGATGGCAGCGGTCAGATCGGCCTGGGCCAGATAAAACTCACGCTTTGCATTCGCGGCTTCCAGCGATGCGCTCAGCTTTTGGCGTACATCGGTCAAAAGCTCGAACGTGTTGGTGATCATGCCGTTATAGGACAGCAGACCTTCTTCCTCGACGGTCTGGCGCAGCGGCACCAGCACATCGCGGTAATGCCGCGCGATCTTGTAGGACGCGTGGTAGGCGGTTTCGGCCCCGCGCGCTTCCGAGCGGATATCCACGGCACGCTCGGCAAGGACATTGGCCGCTTGCAGATACATCAGCTCCGCCTTGCGCATCCGGGCCTTGCCGGTGTCGTAGATCGGAATGGCGAATTCCAGCTCGACTTGCGGCGTGGTCTCGGTCTTTATGTTGCCGCCTTCGGACTCGCGTTCGGCCTCGAATCCGGCGATGAGCTCCAGATCGCTGACGATGCGGGTCTGGTCGGTCAGGCCGAAAGCCTTGGCCTGCGCTTCGAGGCCAAGTTTGGCGACGCGCAGATCAACGCGGTTTCGTAGGGCCCTGGCCTCGATGTCGGTCGCACGGCCAACCGATTGCGGCAACGCAGGTAGCGCATTCGGCACGTAGTAGTCGACCTCGGCGCCCCATAGACCCATGAGGCGGGTCAGGTCTTCCTTGGCCCTTGCGGCATCGAGCCGCGCCCGCGCAAGCTGTCCCGCCAGTTCGGCGTTGAACGCCTGTTCGCGCGCCTGACCGGCCTTGTTGAGCGCGCCCGTCTCACCCAGCCTGCTCGCCAGTTCGGACCCGGCATCGGACGTTGCCTTCGCACGCTTCAGGTAGCTGGCGGCTTCGAACGCCGCGACCGCATCGACCCATGCCCGGCGCGTCTGGTTGGCCAGCGCGAGCGTGTCGTTCACGGCCCCGAGTTGTGCCTGCCGAAAGCTGGCATCGGCAACGGCCATCCGCTGTTTGCGGGTCGTTGCATCCAGTATGTTCGCGCGGATCAATCCTTCGATGGCCCTGTAGGCACCCAGTTCGGGCGCACCGATGCCCAGGACGCCGATGGCGACGATCGGGTTTTCCGGCGTGGCCTCCTGCCAGGCGTCTGCCGCAGACACGCCGACATTGGCATAGGAGGCCTGCAAACCCTTGTTGTTGAGAAGCGCCACTTGCACCGCGGTATCAGCGGATATGGTCTTTTGATGCACCATGTCGTGCACTTGCTCGCGCAATGCTTCGTTTTCGGCCCGGGTTTCGGCGAAGGCCGTTCGCTTGCCGATGGCGGCCGACGTCTGGCTCGAGACATTGGCGAAGCCTGCCTTCGACTCCGTGAAAGCATCCGGCACCGCCGTTGCGCAGGCGCCCAGCAAAACCGGGAACCCAAGCGCCAGTGAGAGTTTGGAGGACCGCATCAATTACCCTCCGACTGTTCTTCGTTTACCGTCCGCCAGTCGCGGGGGCCTGTCGGCCCGCGATAGGTATATCCCGCCAACGGGTCCCGGTACCCGAGCGGCGAGGAAACGGTCGTGTCGGTCGCCGCCTGTTGCGTGGCCACGTTCGGAAGGGGCGTCGGCTCGTAAGCGCATGCGCCGAGAACAAGAGCCGAAGCCCCCGTCACAATTTGGATTTTCATGGAATGTCACCTGACTGATTTCAGTATGTCCCGCGCAAGACCATGCACGAGGCGCAGACCCCGGTTCGGGGCCGATATCAGTTCAGGGGTCGTGGAGGTCGTATCAGGACCACCGACCGGATAGATGCGGATTGGTCATCCTGCAGTCGGAAGGCACGTCTTTCGGCATCCGCGACAGCGTCCGCTGCGGCAATGTCAATGACAGCGGCCTGACAGATCCCATCGCAGCACTCGTCGAAGGTCGGGGTATCGGACGTTCCTGCATGGTGCCGGCGCGCGTCATCCTTGCGATCCGATCGGGACAGGTCGTCGCGATGGTGGGGGCAGTCATACGATGCCGACACAGCGGCGCCATGATGGTCGCCGTGCATTTCGGAGGCCGCGTGAGACATTGACGGAGGGACCGCGACCATCACAATCGCAATCAAGAGACACGCGAATGCCCTCAATCGTCCCAAAATGCCAAATGTCCGACCCATGCGTCAGCTTTATTGAATATCGGGTCGCATGTCAACCTCTCGGAAGCGGGCGGATCACAGGCACGCGCGGCGGACCGGTGTCTTGCAAGGTGCGGGCAAAGGCGCTCATGCGGTGATCTCCGGCAACTCGGCGGGCGCGCGGGGGCAAAGCAGTTCCGACCCGGCCTCGCGAAGCACGACGATTTCCTCATGGACCATGATTCGCCCGTCGCGGGTATGACAGCCCGGCTCCAGCGTCAGCACCATGCCCGCGCGCAGCGGCGTTTCATCCAGCGGCGTGAAGGACGGCCATTCGGTCAGCGTCACGCCCAGCCCATGCCCGAGCCGCCCTCCCGATGGCGTCATGGCGCGGTCCTGCAAGCCCCGGGCCAGCAGAGCGTGCACATCGCAGGCGCGCAGTCCCGGCCGCAACGCGGCCAGCGTGTCTTCGGTCGCCTGCCAGAGCGCTGCATGGGCGCGCCGCGCGAGGTCGGATGCGGGGCCGATCGCGTAATTGCGGTCAAAATCGCAGAAATACCCGTCCTTCACGGCCCCTGTGTCCAGCATCAGGATATCACCGCGGCAGACTGGCTCTGGCCCGGCGGGCGAGATCACGTCGCCATAGCCATCCACGCCCGCGCCGCCGGCGACATAGCTGACCCAATCCGCGCCCTCGGCCAGCAGCGCGATCTGGAAATCGCGAAACACAGCCGCCAGCGATCGCCCGGCCTGCACGAAATCCGGCACGCGATCAAAGGCGCGGGCGGCGATCGCGCTGGCCTCGCGGATATTGGCGATCTCGGCCTCGGACTTGATCTCGCGCACGCGCTGGACGCAGGCCGTCGCATCCTCGAAGCGGCGCGGCGTGAGGCGGGCGCGCAAATCCGCGTAATCGGCCAGCGGCATGCGCAGATGCGTCTCCGGCCCCATCGGCAGGCCGATCCGACCCGTGGCCGGCGTCACCCCCGCCAGCGTCTCGGCCAGCAGGCCGATGCCATCGTCGCGCGGGTCGGGGGCGTCCCATGTGCGGATGTCGCGCAGCCATGTGCGGCCCATCAGATCGGCCCCGATGGACGGAATGACCGCCACCGGATCGCCTGCCTGCGGGATCACCACGAACCATGGCCGCGCCGGACTTTCCCAGAAACGGGTCAGAAAGCCGGTCGTGTAGAACACATCGGCGGGCGTCGTCAGCAACAGCGCGTCCAGCCCCTGCGCGGCCATGCCCGCCTGCAACCGCGCGATCCGAAGACGGTATTCCGTCGCCGGGAAGATCAGCGATCGCTCAGCCATCCTCGGGGCCTTCGCTGAGGATGGCCAGCACCCGCGCATCCGCAGGCACGCGCGCCCCCTCGAGCAGGACCGCGAGCCCCGCCGCGCCCGACGGTGTCGTCGGCAGGCCGTGGTCTGCCAGAAGATCGGCGGCGCGCAGGGCCTCGGCCTCGGAGATGGTGCAAAAGACATCGGCATCCCGCGCCAGACCGTTCAGGGCAATCAGCGACGGCGTCTTGCAATCCAGCCGCCCCATGCAGGAGGCGGGGCCGCTGGTGGCCGTTACCTCGCCCGCAGCGACGCTTTCGATCAGGGCGGGTGCCGCCTCCGGCTCGATCACAATGATCTGCTGCCCGTCGCCCCAGACCTGACGCGCATGGGCGGCCACGGCGGCGGCCAGACCACCGACGCCTGCCTGCAGCAGGATATGGCTTGGCGGGGCATCGATCTGCGCGGCGGCCTCGGCGGCCAGTTGCAGATAGCCCTCCATGACCCGCAGCGGCAATTCGGTGTAGCCCGGCCATGAACTGTCCGATAGCAGCGTCCAGCCCTGCGTCTGCGCGGCCTCTTCGGCGGCCTGCATGCTGGCCTCGTAATCGGCGCCCGCGCGCACCACCTCGGCGCCCTTCGCGCTCAGGCGGACGGCAAAGGCTTCGGGCACCGTATCGGCCAGATAGATCACTGCGCGCGCCCCGAACAGCCGCGCGCCGGCGGCCACTGACAGCCCGTGATTGCCGGCGCTGGCCGTCACGTATACCCGACCCTGCAACGCCCGGCCCAGATCGCTCATACCGGTCGCGGCAGCCTCGCGCGCGATGGCATGGGCCGCGCCAAGCGCCTTGAAGCTGCCAAGCCCCATGCGCGCGCGCTCGTCCTTCAGCCAAAGCCGCGCCACCCCCAGCCGTGCTGCAAGCTCCGGGACATCGCGCAGCGGTGTCGGTGCATGGGCAGGGCATTGGCGCAGCAGGCCCGCCACATTGCCGGCGTCGGCAAGCGGAAACAGATCGGCCCCGTCAAGCCAGCGCCCGCGCCAGGGATTTTGCAAGTGATACGCCATCTTCATTCTTTCCGTGTCAGGCAAAGCCTAACGCATTTCTGACCCGCAAGAACGGATATCTTTCAACCTCGCATGCCCGTTTTCGGAACATGGCCGCAAAAACCGCGTCGCTGCGCGCCGCAACTTCGGGTGCGGTATCGCAGGTGCAGCTTCGCGTCAGGTCGCGCTGCCGGGGCCTTTGACGGCGTCCGTGCCCGTTGGGCTCCCTCCGCGTTTACCCGATGGCGCGCAGACCGAAACCCAGAATGACCAGCGTCAGAACTGCGAGGATCAGTGTCATGGCCAGCCGGATGCGGCGGCGCGAGGGCAATCCTTGTAGCGGGTCAGTCATAGACGAATTGCTCCGACAGGATATGCGACGACGGGATGCCGAGGGCGATCAGGGCCTCTTCGACCGCGTTGAGCATGGCTGGCGGGCCACACAGGATATAAAGCCAGTCGCGCCGCGCCGCACCTTCGAAATGCGTGCGCAGCAGGTCCGCGTCGATCAGCCCGGTGGCCCCCGTCCAGCCCTCGGGTGGCTCCGACAGGACATGCACCACCTCGGTTCCGTGGCTGTCGGCGAGGTCCTGAAGCTCTTCGCCGCAGACGATCTGCCCCTCATGCCGGTTGCCATAAAGCAGGACGGTGGGGCGTGGATCGCCGGTGGCGGCCAGTTCGCGCAGGATACCCAGAAGAGGCGCGACACCCACGCCGCCGGCAATCAGCGCGATGCCGGGGGCCGCCCCATGCCCCTCATGGGTCAGGTGACCATGCGGCGCCTCGAGCCAGGCGCGGGTGCCGGGCGTGATCCGGCCGATGGTGCGGGTGAAATCGCCAAGCTCCTTGATGATGAACGCCACATCCCGCCCGGCCGAGGGGGCGGAGGCGATCGAAAACGGGTTCTCGTTCAGGCTGAACACCCCGCGCCCGATATTGAGCCACGCGAATTGCCCGGCCTTGTAATCGGCCTGCCCGTCGAAATCGGGGCTGAGGGTGACGGCCCATGTACGCTCCGCCACCGGGATGACGGAGGCCACGCGCCACGGTCTGCGCCAGCGGATCAGCGGTGCGATGACATAGACATGAAGCAACGCCCCGACGGCCAGCGCAAGCAGCGCGATCCAGACCCATTCCAGCAGGGGGTCCGCACTGTAGCGCCCGGCGCGCAGCGCATGCAGCACGCCGAGGCCCGCAATCGCGACGGCCCCCAGCCCGTGCAGCAGGCGCCAGCCCTCGTAGCGCAGACCGATGATGTCGCGCCCGATGGCCGTGGCCACCAGACCGCCCAGCAAGAGCCACGCGGCGATACCGGGCCACATCTGCGTCCAGCCATAGTTGATCGCTGTCCGGGCCGTCACATCCCAGACCGGCGGTGGCGTCATCGGCGAGACGTAGAGAAACGGATGCAGCACGGCGAACACCAGCGCGGCGCGCGCCAGAAGCTGATGCGCGCGCATGATCACATCCGATCCCGCGCGCCGCGTGATGCTGCGAAACCGGCCCAACAGAAAGAACTCCGCAAGGATCATCGCCAGCGCCACCAGCCCCGCAGCGCTGGCCAGCTCGTCCAGAAACGAGCGCGGCGGAAGACCCTGCGCCCAGGCGAGCGTTAGCGGCAAGAGCGCGAGGATCAGGTAGAGCGGGATGAGGATGGCGACGGGCATGGGCGTTGTGGGGCTCTTTCGGGATCGGCATTCGCTATCGTTGGCAGGCACGCATGTTGACGGGTCGGTGGCGGGGCTTGCGCGGCACAGGGTCTTGCGGGCGGCCGGCACCTTTTCTCAGGCTTGGTGAACATACGTCCCCGGCGCATCCTCCAAGGCGGGATATCCCGGAACGCTGCCGGGGTCGGGCGCGGGCACCGGACCGCTGCCATGCCGCTCCAGCCAGCGCGCCCATTCGGGCCACCACGAGCCCGGCACCGGATCATGCGCCGCCAGCCACGTGTCGGGATCACGGTAAAATGCCCCGGCGGGCCTGTGGCCGATCCGGTAATGGCGACGCGGGTGCCCCGGCTCCGACAGGATGCCGCCGTTATGCCCGCCCCTGGTGAGCAGGAAATGCATGTCGCAATCGGTAAACAGCGCGGTCTTGTAGACCGACCGCCACGGCGCGATGTGATCGGCCTCGGTGGCGATCACGAAGATCGGCACGGCGATATCCTTGAGCGCGATCACCCGGCCCTCGACGGCAAATCGCCCCGCCGAAATGCGGTTTTCAAGAAATATGCCGCGCAGGTATTGCGAATGCATCCGCGCCGGCATCCGCGTCGTGTCGCCCATCCAGACGCCGATATCTGTGGGCAGGTCGGGCTCGCCCAGATAATACCGCCGCACGGAGCGCGACCAGATCAGATCCTCCGACCGGATCGCGGCAAAGGCACCGGTCATCTGCGGCCGGTCCAGATAGCCCTTCGACCACATCAGATCCTCCAGACACGCGACCTGGCTTTCATCGAGAAAGAGCAGCAACTCGCCCGCTTCGGCGAAATCGACCTGTGCGGCCATCAGGGTGATCGAGGCCAGCCTGTCATCATGATCCCGCGCCATCGCCGCCGCCGTGATCGCCAGAAGCGTGCCCCCCAGGCAATAGCCGTTGGCATGCACCTTTTGCCCCGGCACGATCGCGGTGATCACGTCAAGCGCCTGCATGATGCCCTGTATGCGGTAATCGTCGAGTGACAGCTCGGCATGTTCCGCCCCCGGATTGCGCCAGGAGATGCAGAACACCGTGTGGCCCTGACCGACCAGCCAGCGGATGAGGGAGTTCTCGGGCGACAGATCGAGAATGTAGTATTTCATGATCTATGCGGGCACGATCAGCACCGGCTCGGCCTGCACCGCGTCCGTGGCGGGCGCATACTGGATCAGCTCCATCAGCTCGTTGCGCCAGACAACCTTGCCCGGCGTCGCGGCCAGCACCTTGCCAATGGCGAATGCGTCCGGCACGGGACGGTGTTCCCCGGCGAGGATATGGCGGGCATCGTCGGCGAAATGCGCCGCGCCCTCGATCAGGTTGCGCCCGCCGGTCGCCTGCGTCTTTTCGAGGATCTCCGGGTTGCACAGCGGAAAGTTCGCCGGCGACACCGTGTCCAGAAGCTGCCGGATCACGAAGCCGGTGCGGTCGGCGTTCTGCCCGCGCAACCCGCGCAGATCCGAGGTGGCGGCATCCCACCAGTCCTGCGTGGCCAGAAACCCCTGCTGCCAGAGCGCGAACGGCCCAGCATCCCAGCCGTCATGGGTCCAGCGCGTATCGTGGTATCCGGGCTGAAACGGTTTTTCCGGCGCGTGGCCGGTCATCCGCGCAAGCGTGTGTTGCCCCAGCTTCATCGCGTTGGTCTGCGCGCGTTCCATCAGTTCCAGCTGACGGCCCGGCGCGCGGGCCAGATGCATGGCCCAGTCGCTCCAGGCATCGAATATCGCATGCGGCGACAGCCCGCCGGTCATGCGCGCGAGATTGGCCATGGCGCGGCGGTCATGCGCGACGTGTTGATGCGGCTTTGCCGCGTCACGCGGGGCGCTTGCGGCGCGGGGCGCGGGCGGTGACTCCACCGCCTTCAGGGCTGGTGGGTCTTGCGGCTTGGCCGCGGGGCTGGACTTGCGGGTCATGCGGCGGCAACCTCGTTGGGTTTCAGGGGGGCGAAATCGGCGGGCGTGATCGTCTCGCGCTCCAGCAACATCCGCGCGCCGACCTGAAGATCGGCGTGATTGTCGCGCAAGAGGCCCACGGCGCGGTCATAGGCCGCCCCGAGCAGCCCGCGCACCGCCAGATCGACCTCGCGCGCGGTGGCCTCGGAATGGTCGCGCGGGGAAAAGGTGATCCTGTCCTCGCCCAGATAGCCACCGCGGTCGCGTTCCAGAACGGCCAGCCCCACCGACTCGTGCATCCCGAAGCGGGTCACGATCTGCCGCGCGATATCGGTGGCGCGCCCCAGATCGTCGGCGGCCCCGGTGGACCATTCGTCAAAGCGTATCTGTTCCGCCGCGCGCCCCGCCAGCAGCATCACCATGCGGTTCTCCAGCTCGGACCGGGTGATCACGAACCGGTCCTCGGTCGGGCGGGTGAGCGTATAGCCAAGCGCCCCGATGGTGCGCGGTATGATCGAGACCTTGTGCACCGGGTCGGCCCCCGGCAGCCGGGCTGCGGCCAGCGCATGGCCCATCTCGTGCCACGCCACGGTTTCGCGTTCGCGCGCGTTGAGAAGATGTCCCTTGCGCTCCATCCCCGCGACGACACGTTCCAGCGCCGCGGTGATGTCCTGCATCGCCACGCGCGCGGCCCCGCGCCGTGTCGCGCGGATCGCCGCCTCGTTCACCAGATTGGCCAGTTCGGCCCCGGTGAAACCGGGTGTGAGCCCGGCCGCCGCATCGATGTCGAGTTCGGGTTCGACCTGAATCTTGCGCAGATGCACCCGCAGGATCGCCGCCCGGCCGATCTTGTCGGGGCGGTCGACCACCACCTGCCGGTCGAACCGCCCCGCCCGCATCAGGGCGGGGTCGAGAATCTCGGGCCGGTTGGTCGCCGCCAGAAGCACGACCCGCTCGCGCGGGTCGAACCCGTCAAGCTCGGCCAGAAGCTGGTTGAGGGTCTGTTCCTTCTCGTCACTGCCGCCCCCGTAGCCGCCGATGCCGCGGCGGCGGCCGAGCGCATCCAACTCGTCGATGAAGATGATGCAGGGCGCGGCCTTGCGTGCCTGATCGAAGAGGTCACGCACCCGTGCGGCCCCGACGCCCACGAACATCTCGACGAACTCGCTGCCCGAGATCGAAAAGAACGGCACCCCGGCCTCGCCCGCGATGGCGCGCGCGAAAAGCGTCTTGCCGGTGCCGGGCGGTCCGGTCAGCAGGATGCCCTTGGGAATGCGCGCGCCGAGGCGGCCGTATTTTTCCGGCTCTTTCAGGAAATCGACGATTTCCTTCAGCTCGGACTTGGCCTCGTCCACGCCCGCCACATCGTCGAAGGTGACGCCGGTGTCGCGCTCGACATAGACCTTGGCGCGGGATTTGCCGACATTCATCATCCCGCCCATGCCCTGCTTCTCGATCACCCCGCGCAACAGGAAACTCCAGAGCGCGAAGATCAGCAGAATCGGCACGACCCAGGACAGGACCGTGCTCAGAACCGTGTTCTGCACCGTGCCGTCGAATTCCGCGCGCGATCGCTCCAGCCGTTCGGTCAGATCGGGCGGCACGATATTGGTGAGGAAATGGGTGTTGCCGTCGATCGGGTCGCGGTAGCGCCCCTCGACCTGCTCGGCGCGCACGGTGACCGAAGCTATGCGATCGGCCTCGAGATACTCCAGAAAGGTGCTGTAGGGGATGCGTTCGGTGACCGTCGCCTGCGAAAACCACGATTGCGCCACCAGCAGAACCATGAAGGCGGCGGCGAAATACCAGACGTGGATCTGCTGGTTCTTGTTCATGGCTCGTGCGTCCGATCTGTGTGCATCCGGTGCCGGGGGCTGATGCGCCTGCCCGGCCAAGCCCGTGGCGGACAGCGATCCGGCCTTGGCGGTGATCCGGAGTATCGCCCGAAACGGGCGCGTTGCCCCTGATTTGAATCAAGTTACCGCTCAGAAACCCTGATTCAGGGGCTGAATGACGAAAACGGGTCCGACCCGTCCGTTTTTCCACAGCGCGACAAGGGTCGCCACCCGATGACGCCGTGATTAACTCTTGGGAAAAATTCGTGCTATAGAGGTGAGAACGGGTGCCAGTGGCCGCAGCCGGTCGGGGGGATATCTCGCAAATGGACAGACGATTGATGTATTCTATTGCGGTTCTGGCCGCGGCCTTCCTGTCGGGCTGCGCCACCCCGAAACAGAAATGCATATCCGACGCGACCCAGCAGCTTCGAGGCGTGGAAAGCGCCCTCGGAACAGCGCAGGGCAATGTCAGTCGCGGCTATGCGCTCCATACCCAACGCGTTCCGTATACGGTCGGGAGCATATGTTACCACAACCACCCGAGGACACACGCGTTGATCCCGTATTCGTGCCCGGTGACGCAATATCGGACGCAGACGACACCCGTCGCGATCAACGTCGCTGAAGAGCGGCGGAAGGTCGCGCAGTATCAACAGATGCTGCCGCAACTCCGGCAACAGGCGAACGCGCGCATCCAGACGTGCAACGCGCAATTCCCCGAAGAACCAAGCTGACATCACGCCCCCGGACCATTGGCCGTCGCGCAACGCCGCCCGTGAGGACGGCCGGCTTTACGGTGCCACATGTCACGGATCCGGCACCCGGTCGCCGTAACACCGGTGCAATGACAGGGCGCGCGCCGGAGGGCGGACCGAGGCGTCGGTCAAACCGGGGTTGCATGCTGCGATCGGGCCCCGGAGGCGGCGCGGCTCGTGGCTTTGGTCGGTTTGGGATTATCGGCGTTCCGATCCGTCGTGGATGATGCCGAAGCGCTTTGCGGGGTCGCGGAAAGCTGCGTGAGCTGCGTGCACAGGGCGACCCAGTCCCGCAGATCGGCATTGAGGCGCTCGAACGATCCGCGCTGCCAGTCGGTGATCGCGCGCATCGCCGCCATGGGATCTGCGCCGTTTG